>Ga0310332_10002_pt1 | contig 131588 bp, 144 predicted proteins | sample LakMicSRFLOrngD5_FD_195546 | JGI IMG/M metagenome (GOLD analysis project Ga0310332, IMG submission 195546) | Enriched freshwater cyanobacterial communities from Lake Michigan, Michigan, United States - MI23.SRFL.Orng.D5 (v2) (version 2) | ecosystem: Environmental > Aquatic > Freshwater > Lake...
CCACGAAACCCCCCGCCGCCACCGCCAAAGTCACGTGCCAGAGCAGGCGTCGTGCCAATGGCAAGCGACAGGGCGAGCAGCAGAGGCAGGGAGGGGCGACGAATGCCCATGGGAAGCGGATGTCGTGATGATCTTGAATAGCCGGAGCGTGGCTGTTTGCATCCCTGCTGCAACCAGCTGATGCATTGGCGCAGCGCCTTGTGGCGGCTGGGTTCGGTTCTCCCGCCAAGGGGTGGCGGTCGGTTCACCATGGGGACGGCTGGCCCCACCACTTGGTTCGGTTGGCCGGACTAGGGGTTCCCGTGCAGGGCCCATACGGTTCCATCAGTTGAAACCCCGGGAGCGACACCATGCATCCCACCGCTGAGCTGTTCACCGAAAAGGCCTGGGCCGCCATCGTGGCCTCCCAGCAGCTGGCCCAGCAGCGCCGCCAGCAGCAGATGGAGAGCGAGCACCTGTTCGCTTCCCTGCTGAGCCAGCAGGGTCTGGCGAGTCGCATTCTTGAGAAGGCCGGCGTTGACGTGGGCAATCTGAGCCAACGGGTTGAGGCCTTCATTGCCGCTCAGGCGAGCCTCAGCGCTCCACCTGACAACGTGTATCTGGGCAAGGGGCTCAATGCCGTGCTCGATCAGGCCGCTGAGCTCAAGGGGGCCTTTGGCGACAGCTACATCGCCATTGAGCACCTGCTGCTGGCCCTGGCGATCGATGACCGCTGCGGCAAGCAGCTGCTGAGCCAGGCCGGCACCGATGCCGCCAAACTCAAGGACGCTGTCAACGCCGTGCGCGGCTCCCAGAAGGTGACCGATCAGAACCCCGAAGGCACCTATGAATCGCTGGAAAAATATGGCCGCGATCTGACCAAGGCGGCCCGCGAGGGCAAACTCGACCCGGTGATCGGTCGCGACGAGGAGATCCGCCGCACGATCCAGATCCTCAGCCGCCGCACCAAGAACAACCCGGTGCTGATCGGCGAACCCGGCGTCGGCAAGACCGCCATCGTTGAAGGGCTGGCCCAGCGCATCGTCAATGGTGACGTGCCCCAGGCATTGCAGAACAGGCAGCTCGTTTCGCTCGACATGGGCGCCCTGATCGCCGGCGCCAAGTACCGCGGCGAGTTTGAAGAGCGGCTCAAGGCGGTGCTCAAGGAAGTGACCGCCTCTGAGGGGCAGATCGTGCTGTTCATCGACGAGATCCACACCGTGGTGGGGGCCGGCGCCAGCGGCGGCGCCATGGATGCCAGCAACCTGCTCAAACCGATGCTGGCCCGTGGCGAACTGCGCTGCATTGGCGCCACCACCCTCGATGAGCACCGCCAACACATCGAGAAGGACCCGGCGCTGGAGCGTCGCTTCCAGCAGGTGTTTGTCGACCAACCCACGGTCGAAGACACCATTTCGATTTTGCGCGGTCTCAAGGAGCGCTACGAGGTGCACCATGGCGTGCGCATCGCCGACAACGCCCTGGTGGCCGCCGCGGTGCTGAGCAGCCGCTACATCGCCGATCGCTTCCTGCCCGACAAGGCGATCGATCTGGTCGACGAGTCGGCCGCGCGCCTCAAAATGGAGATCACGTCCAAGCCCGAGGAGATCGACGAGCTCGATCGCCGCATCCTGCAGCTCGAGATGGAGAAGCTCTCCCTGGGCCGTGAATCAGACGCCGCCAGCCGCGACCGTCTGGAGCGGCTCGAGAAGGAGCTGGCCGAACTGCGCGAGCAGCAGAGCACCCTCAACGCCCAGTGGCAGGCCGAAAAGGGCGCCATCGATGAGGTGAGCGCCATCAAGGAGGAGATCGAGCAGGTGCAGCTGCAGGTCGAGCAGGCCAAGCGCAACTACGACCTCAACAAGGCTGCTGAGCTCGAATACGGCACCCTGGCCGAGTTGCACAAGAAGCTCGCCGCCCAAGAGGAGCAGCTCCATGCGGCCGCTGCCCGCGGTGAGGCGGGCAAGACCCTGCTGCGCGAGGAGGTCACCGAAGACGACATCGCCGAGGTGATCGCCAAGTGGACCGGCATTCCGGTGGCCAAGCTGGTGCAGAGCGAGATGGAGAAACTGCTCCACCTCGAAGACGAGCTGCACACCCGTGTGATCGGCCAGAGCCAGGCCGTCACCGCCGTGGCCGATGCGATCCAGCGTTCACGGGCGGGTCTGAGCGATCCCAACCGGCCGATCGCCAGCTTCCTGTTTCTGGGCCCCACCGGCGTGGGCAAAACAGAGCTTTCCAAGGCGCTGGCTTCGCAGCTGTTCGACAGCGACGAGGCGATGGTGCGCATCGACATGTCCGAATACATGGAGAAGCACGCCGTCAGCCGCCTGATCGGCGCGCCTCCGGGCTACGTCGGCTACGAAGAGGGCGGCCAGCTCACCGAGGCGGTGCGGCGACGGCCCTATGCGGTGATCCTGTTCGACGAGGTGGAGAAAGCCCACCCCGACGTGTTCAACGTGATGCTGCAGATCCTCGATGACGGCCGCGTCACCGACGGGCAGGGCCGCACGGTCGATTTCACCAACACGATCCTGATCCTGACCAGCAACATCGGCAGCAGTTCAATTCTCGATCTGGCGGGCGATCCAGCGCGTCACCTCGAGATGGAGTCCAGGGTCAACGACGCCCTGCGGGCCCACTTCCGGCCCGAGTTCCTGAACCGGCTTGATGAAACGATCATCTTCCACAGCCTCAAGCAGGAGGAACTGCGCCAGATCGTCGAGCTGCAGGTCAGGCGCCTGGCCCAGCGTCTTGACGACAGAAAGATTGGTCTGGAGCTCAACGCCGACGCGCTCGACTGGCTCGCTGGTGTGGGCTACGACCCTGTCTATGGCGCCCGCCCGCTCAAGCGGGCCATCCAGCGTGAACTGGAAACACCGATCGCCAAGGGCATCTTGGCGGGCCAGTTCACCCCTGGCCACACCATCGGGGTCGACGTGGAGCACGAGCGCCTGCGCTTTGCACAGCGCGACGCTGCCAAGGTGCCGGTGTTGGTCTGATCCGTTGCCGAATCCGAGCCGTCCTCGCACAGTGAGGTCGGTTCTGGAGAACGGGTCTGATGGGCTCCTGGCGTCGCCGGTTCCGCCTGCCCGCGCTGCTGGCATGGATGCTGATTGTTGTGCTGTGGTGCTGGGCGCCCCATGCCCCGGCCTCGGCATCGGCCCCGGCAACCGCCGGGTCCCAGGTGGCTCTCAACGGCCACCCGATCCTGACGCTGCATTCGGCCGCTGGAGCCCAGTCGCCCCAGCGCCTGGCCAATCACCTCTCCCATGAGCTGACCCAGCTGGCGGATCAGCCCTCCTTCAACCCTGCTGACCTCGGCACGCAGAAGGAAGCGCCCTATGTGATGGTTGGGATCCGCGAAGCGAAGGGCGAGTTCAGGTCGCTGTTCGCCGTCGATTCGCGCGCCGCCACCCTCGCCGGCATCAGCCAGCAACAACTGGCCGAGACCTACGCCACAAGCATCAGGGCCGGCATTGAGCGCTACCGCATTCAGCGATCGCCGGTGGCCTGGCTGAGGGGCACCGCCCTGGCCCTGGTTGTCCTGGTTGTCTACGGGCTGGTGATGCGGCTGGTGCTGAAGCTCAATCGCCGCCTGGCCCAGTGGCTCCAGCGCCATGGACGGGCTCGCTTGCCGGACCTGTGTCTGGGATCCAACCGGTTGGTGTCGAGCGCTTGGTTGCTCAGCAGCGTGCAGTTCTGCCGTGCCGTGTGCCTGTGGCTCGTTTTGGCGTTGCTGACGTACCTGCTGTTGCCCTTGCTGCTGGGTTCCTTCCCACCGACCATGCTCCTGGCAGCCGGGCTGCGCGGTCAGATGGCGGCCGTCGCGCTCCAGCTGGGTACAGCGTTAGTGGGGCTGGTTCCCAATCTGCTGGCCCTCGCCTTGATCACAGCGCTCACGGTGATTGTGCTGCGCTTGAACCATTGGCTGTTTGGGGCGCTGGAGCAGCAGCAGCTTCAGTTCAGCTGGTTCTATCCGGAATGGGCGCGGCCCACCGGACGGATTGCCACGCTCCTGATCGTTGTTGCTGCCTTGGCCCTGGCGCTGCCCTACGTCCCAGGCTCCACCAGCCGCGCTTTCCAGGGAGCCGGAGTGTTCCTTGGAATTCTGGCTGCGCTGGGCTCGAGCGCCATCGCCACCAACGTGTTGAGCGGCCTGATGTTGATCTACACCCGCGGCTTTCGTGAGGGTGATCGCGTTGACATCAACGGTGTGGTGGGCACCGTGCAGGAGCGGGCCCTGCTGGTGACCCGTGTTCTCACTCCGCATCACGAGCTGGTGAGCATTCCCAATGCCACGGTGATCACCTCAGCGGTGATCAACTACAGCCTCCCGATGCGTGAGTTGCAGACCCCGGTGATGCTGGCGGTGGTGCTCACCATCGGCTACGACGTGCCTTGGAGGCAGGTGCACCAGTTGCTGCTCGAAGCGGCGGCGAGCGTCCCCGCCATCGCTGGCGAGCCTGCACCGTTTGTGTTGCAGACCGCGCTCAACAGTTCGGATGTGAGCTACGAGCTCAATGCCGCTCTGGCCGTGGGACATGACGTCCGTCATGCCCAGTCGGCCCTGATCGCCGCCGTGCAGGACAGCTTTGCGGCGGCCGACGTTGAGATTCTGTCGCCGCTCTACGAGGCGCACCGTGACGGCAACGCCCGGGTCATTCCCCGTCCAGCTGCGCGTTGATGGGCCGGCCGGGTCGGCTGATCCGATCAGGGCCGGTGGCCTTGGCCTCATTCAACCTATCGGCAGTGATTGCATGTAACCCCTGCGAAGGGCTCGGCCGGGCTGCTCAGTGCGCGGCCGGGCGCGGCTTGACACCAACGCCGAAGCCAATCCCAAAGGCGACTTCAACTTCAGGATCAACGCGCGCGGCTTAGACGCTGGGAAGCCCTGATGTCAGCGTCTCGATCCGCTGGGCCAGGGCGAGGTCCAGTGAAGACAGGCCGCCGGCGTCATGGGTGGTGAGCTCGATCACCACTTTGTTCCAGACGTTGCTCCATTCGGGGTGATGTCCCATGGTTTCGGCGACGAGCGCGACACGGCACATGAAGCCGAAGGCTTCGTTGAAATCGGCGAAGCGCAGTTCCCGGTGCAACTTGCCGTTCACCAGGCTCCACCGGGGCAGTTCGGTCGTGAGGTTGCTGATCTGTTCGGCGGTCAGGGGCACGCAGGTCATGAGCCGATCAGATGCAGGGCGATGCGCCGTCGATGCGGCGCGTCACGGTGTTCCCAAAGATAAACCTCCTGCCAGGTGCCAAGCAGCAGTTGCCCGTCTGCGATCGGCAGGCTCAAGCTGGTCGCGGTGAGGGCGGTGCGGATGTGGGCCGGCATGTCATCGGGCCCTTCATCGTCATGGGAGTAGGCACGCGCTCGCGGCACCAGGTCGCGCAAGTAGGCCTCCAGATCAGCCAGCACCCGGGGATCGGCGTTCTCATTGATCGTCAGTGAGCAGCTGGTATGTAGCGCCAAGGCCACACACAGACCCTGCTGCAGGCCTGCATCGACGATCACCTGGTTGATCGCTCCCCCCAGGCGGGTGAAGCCTGGCCCCTGGGTGATGATGGTGAGCTCCTGGTTCAACTGACGCAACATCGATGGGGCAGAGGTGTGAAGGTCGTCCTTAGGATTGGGATGGTTCAATTTTGGTGTTCATGGTCAGACCTGCACCATTGCAGGGTTCACTGCGGCGCTCAGCTCAACGACGGCCGCCAGGCCAGAGCCGTCTCGCCAATGCACTGTTGGTGACGGCAACTGCCCTGGTTTGGCTCGCGCCACCTGCGGCTCATGCCCAGCGTGTGGTGCGCAAGATCGGCGACATCTGTCCGATGGGCTACGTCGACATGCTCAACGGCAACTGCAGCACCCTGGGGCTGATGCGCTACACGGTGCAGCCCACCAACGGCCAGCCCTGCCTGGAGGGTTGGATGAATGTGGGTGGGGGGTATTGCCGTAAGAAATGAGCGCTGGCGATGGGGGCTGGCTCAGAACCAGCGCCTGATCTGACCGGTGGCGATCTGGACCTCGCGCAGGAACAGCACCACCGCCACCATCAGACACAGCATCGCCAGCACAAACAGCGGCACCACCAGCAGGGCCAGGTCCAAGCGGGCCACCGCGCTCACAAACACGATCGCGACCACCAGGGCCACCAGCAGGATCGTCACCGTGGCCAGCTCGATCGCCTTGAGCATGAGCCCCATGCGTCGTTTCTGGAGCTGCAGTTCACGCCGGGCGTCACGGCTGACCGCCACCGAAGGGTCGTTGACCTGCACCTGAAGCTGGCGGCCGCGGTCGATGATGCGCGCCAGCCTGTTGCTCAGCACCCCCAGCAGGCCGCTGATGCCCGCCAGCAGAAACACCGGGGCGACCGACAGTTGAATCGCCTTGGCCAGACCCTCCACGGGTGATAGCTGCAGCACGACCGACAACGCCATGGCAAGTGCCGCAGCTGGGCTCAGAGTGGCAAGGCAAACCTATCGGCCGGGAGTGCACACGCCATGACCACCATCGCTTGCCGTTACGACGGAGCCCTGCGCTGTCACGCCGTGCACGGGCCCTCGCAGTCAACCCTCGAGACCGACGCCCCTACCGACAACCAGGGTCAGGGAGAGCGTTTCTCGCCGACCGATCTGGTGGCCACGGCTCTGGCGACTTGCATTCTCACCATCATGGGCATCACCGCTGATCGCCATGGCTGGCGCATCGATGGCACCACGGCCCGGGTCGCCAAGACGATGACGACCAGCGGTGTGCGCAAGATTGCTTTGCTGGAGGTCTGGGTGACCCTGCCTGGCGATCTCGGGGCTGATCAACGCAGCCTGTTGCAACGGTCTGGCGAAGGTTGTCCGGTCAAGCGCAGCCTTGAGGGAGCCGTGCCCATGGAGATTCACTGGCTTTGATTCATGGGTTCTGAACCGCTGCGCTCCTGCTGGGCAGCACCCGTTTGCGGTTCTCGAGGCTCTGCAGTTCGAGGGCGATCCCCTGGATGTAGGCGCTCACATCGGACCCCGAGCGCTCCAGGCCCTTGAGCACGGTCAGATCATCAAGCAGATGGTCGATGCGGTTGTTGATGCGCTCCAGCTGCGGGTCTCGCATGGCGTGCCTCCTGGTGCTGAACGTTGACTGTCCTGATCCCAAGCGTGGTTGTGTCAGGAGCGCCCGTCGTGCTGCTACTGCTGGCGAACCTGCACCGGATCGGGCGCCATCGGCTGCATCCGGCCGATCATTTCAAGATCCGCTCCGATCTCGACCGTGACGAGTCCCTCTCCACTGCCCCGGGGCGAACGCCGCGGGTTCCGAGAGCTTCAGGCTGATCTGCAACCCCTCTGGGGCCAGGTCACCGCAGCCCAGGGCCCCGATGTCGATGTGCTGATGGTGCCGTCGCTGTCGATGGACCAGGGCCAGATGGCACAGATCAAGGGAGCCCATCACTACGAAGAGCGCCAGCTGTTCTCGTTGATCCGGCTGCGGGACCCCGGCGTGCGCATGGTCTATGTGACCAGCAAGCCCCTGGCCGATCTGGTGGTCGACGCGGTGCTCGAACTGCTGCCAGGAGTGCCGGCTTCCCATGCGCGTCGGCGCCTGCATCTGTTTGATACCGATGACGCCTCCGACCGTCCGCTCACCGCCAAGTTGCTGGAGCGGCCGGCGCTGCTCGCCCGGATTGCGGAGCAGCTGCGTTCGGATCGTCGCTTCATCCATTGTTTTGTGGTGACCGCGCTCGAAAAGCAGCTCTCCGAGCGCCTGCAGATCCCCCTGCTGGGCACCGATCCCGCGTTGGGTTACTGGGGCAGCAAGGCGGGCAGTCGGGCGTTGTTTGCCCGTTGCGGGTTACCCCATCCACCCGGCTCGCCGCTGGTCCACAGCCTCGATGACCTGGCCGAGGTCACGACCCAACTGTGGGAAGCGCATCCCGAGCTTCGCCGTTGTGTCGTCAAGCTCAATGAGGGGTTCAGCGGCGAGGGCAACGCCCGTTTTGCGCTCGAGCCCCTGCAGCTGGCCGGGCTCAGCGGCGGCGAGCGTCGCCGCCGGGTGCGTCAGGCGCTCGAGGGCCTGGCCATGCCCGCCCCCAACTGGCAGGCCCAGGTGTCGCAGCAGGGAGCGCTTGTCGAGGCGTGGCTTGAAGGCGGCGAGGCCATGGGTTCCCCCAGCGTGCAGGGCACCATCCATCCGCCGGCCCTGGGCAGCCGCCCCCAGGTCGAGCTGCTCTCGACCCATGAGCAGGTGCTGGGCGGGCCCAGCGGCCAGACCTACCAGGGTTGTCGCTTTCCCTGCGATGAGCCCTATCGGCTCGCGCTGCTGCAGCACGGCCAGGCCATCGGCGAGGCCCTCGCCGCCGAGGGTGCTCTTGAGCGTTACGCCGTTGATTTCATCGCCCGCCGCTTCGGTGAGCGCTGGGATCTTCAGGCGATTGAAGTCAACCTGCGCCAGGGCGGCACCACCCACCCCTACCTGGCCCTGAGCGCGATCACGGCGGGGGCGCTCGATCGCGCTTCAGGGCTGTATCGCTCACCCACGGGTGTTCCGCTGTATTACGAAGCCACCGACAATCTGTTTGATCCGGGGCTGCGCGGGCTGCTGCCGATTGATCTGATCGACATCGTCGCCGAGGCCGGTCTGCACTTCGATCCGGCCCGCCTGCGCGGCAGCGTCTTTCACCTTCTGGGATGCCTCTCGGAATACGGCAAGCTCGGCATGACCTGCATCGGTCGTTCGCCCGAGGAGGCTGCACTGGTCTATCGCGACACCCAGCACCAACTGTTGCGCGGGGCAGCCGCCAGGATTTCGTGATTGCCAACGCCGCTCCCATGGCTTCAGGCCCATCTGCCCTGACCCGGCTCCACGGGCACCTGCACGAGACCCGCCTGCTGGGCTCGATCAGCAGTGCGCTCTATTACGACCAGAACACGGTGATGCCCGCTGCAGGAGCGGCCTGGCGCGGCGAGCAGCTGGCTTTGCTGGCGGCGCAGATGCATGCACGCCAGAGCAGCGCCGCCTATGCCGAGCTGGTGGCGGCGGCCGAAGCCGAGCTCGGAGCCGACGCCCCGCCCCAGCGTCGCCGCAACCTGCAGCTGCTCCGCCTTGAGCTGGAGCGCCAGCGCTGCCTCGATCCCGCCCTGGTGAGCGCCCTGGCCAGGGCCCAGTCGCGCGGCAATGCCGTCTGGCAGGACGCCCGCGCCCGCAACGACTTTGCAGCCTTTGCGCCGGCGCTCAAGGAGCTCATCGCCCTGCGGCGTCAGCAGGCCAGCCAACTGGCGGCCGCCGAACCCGTGGCCCGCAGCCCCTGGGAGGTCTTGGCCCAGCCGTTTGAGCCCGATGTGAGCAAGGCCCGGCTCGAGCAGCTGTTTGGCCCGCTCAAGGCGGAGCTGCCGGTGTTGCTCCAGCAAGCACAGGCCGCATCACAACCCAGCGGCGACACGCCTGTGGACCTGTCTGAGGTGTTGCAGGAGCAGCTCTGCACCGAACTGCTCGAGAGCTGGGGCTACAACGCTGAGCGCTGCCAACGTTCCCGTTCGGCCCATCCGTTTTCGTGCACCGTGGGTCCGCAAGACTTCCGCATCACCACCCGGGTGGTGCCGGGGCAGCCGCTCTCCGCTTTCCTGGCCACGGCCCATGAGTGGGGCCATTCGCTCTACGAGCAGGGGCTGCCCCGCGGTGATGACCACTGGTTCCCCTGGCCCCTGGGGGAGGCCACCTCGATGGGGGTGCACGAGTCGCAGTCGCTGTTCTGGGAGTGCCGGGTGGCCCGCAGCCGCGCCTTTGCCGAGCGTTGGCATGCCCGCTTTGGTGCCGCGCTGGGCAGTGATCCCTGGGGTGGAGCCCTGAGCTTCTGGCGTGCCCTCAACCCGCTTCGGCCCGGCCTGATCCGAGTGGAGGCCGACGAGCTCAGTTACTGCCTCCACATCGTGCTGCGCTACGAGCTCGAGCTGGCTCTGCTGGAGCAGGACCTGCCCGTCGAGGAGCTGCCCCAGCAGTGGAACGGGCGCATGGGCGAGCTCTTGGGCCTGACCCCATCGACCGATCGCGACGGCTGCCTGCAGGACATCCACTGGGCTGAGGGCCTGTTCGGTTACTTCCCCAGTTATGCACTCGGCCATCTGATCAGCGCCCAGATCGCCGAGACCCTCGAGCAGACCCATCGCTCCCTCGAGGCCCTGGTGGCTGCTGGCGACGAGGCCAGCCTGCGGGCGTGGCTGGCCCATCACGTCTGGCCCCTGGGCCGCTCGGTCAACGGCGAGCAGCTGGTGGAGCAGGTCACGGGTCGGCCGCTGAGCCCCCAGCCTTTTTTGGCCTACCTGAGGGGCAAGGTCGAACCATTGGTCTAGACTGATCATGACCAGATGGTTGCACACATGCGCGCCAAGCTGTTTCGCAATGGCCGCAGTCAGGCTGTGCGCCTTCCCGCTGCCTGTCGCTTTGAGGGGGCTGAGGTCGAGGTGCAGCACGACCCCCGAACCGGGGTGGTGACCCTCACACCGGTGCGATCGAGCCCGCTCGCGTGGTTGCGCCGCCGGGGCGAGCTGTTGGACGCCGACCCCTCTGCTGCCTCGAGCTTTGCTGCGGTCTTTGCTGACCTTGAGCAGGTGGAGCCCCCCATGGAGCGCCCATGGCCATGAAGCAGCGCTTCATGCTCGACACCAATGCAGTGCGTCTGTTATTGGAGCGGCGCAGTCCGGTTCTGGATCAGTGGTTTGCGGAAGAGCGCTGCAGCCTGTCGGCCATCGTGGCGGCCGAGATCCGCTATGGCCTTGAACTCCGGCAACTCACCCAGGCCCGCACCGACCTCGTGGAGGGTTTGTTGGTCGTTCTACCGATCGAGCCGTTTGAGAGCCAGGTGGCGGCTGTCTACGGCCGTCTGCGTGCTGCCCTGCAACGAGCCGGCCGTTCGCTCTCGGCGATGGATCTGCTGATTGCTTCCCATGCCCTGGCCCTGAATCGCACGCTGGTGTCAGGCGATCAGGCGTTCCACGCTGTGCCAGGGCTGCAGATCTGCTCCCCTGCCGGTTGATCCCCGGCACGGTGCGGCCGAAAGTCACCTCCCTAAGATGCCGGCGCTCTGCCCGCGCCCCGCGCCCCATGGCCAACATCGACCACGCCCCCAGCCGCACCATGCTCAACCTGCTGCATGTGCTGCCGGCCTTTGCCGATGAGGCCGAGCTGCGGTTGAACGCGATCGTCGAGCTCAATTCGATGACGATCAACAAGTACGAGCTGATCACCGAGACCGGCCATCTCAAGCTCGATCGCGTCGGTTATTCGTCGTTGGCCTATCCCTTTGCCTATGGCTGCATCCCCCGCACCTGGGACGAAGATGGCGACCCCCTCGACATCGAGATCGTCGGTGTCACCGAGCCCCTGATTCCAGGCTCCCTGGTCGAGGCGCGCATCATCGGCATCATGACCTTCGACGACGGTGGTGAGGTCGACGACAAGGTGATTGCCGTGTTGGCCGATGACAAGCGCATGGATCACATCACCAGCACCACCCAGCTGGGTGATCACTGGCTCAAGGAGACCAAGTACTACTGGGAGCACTACAAGGATCTGAAGAAGCCGGGAACCTGCAAGGTCAACGGGTTCCTGGGGACCGAGGACGCCGTGCGCATCATCAAGGAGTGTGAGCAGCGCTACATCGAGACGATTGATTCGAAACTGGTGAACTGACCGCTCAGCGGACATCGGACGCGGGATCTGCCCTGAATCCGAAAGACAAACAAAAGGTGATCATCAACCTGTCTGCAGTCTTTCTGCAGACATTCTGCAGATCTGATCATCAAGGCCCGGCATGCCGGGCCCTGGCCTTAGGTTGGCTCCTTCATTTTGATCTGATCCGTGCCGCCCGCTGCCTTCCCCACACCCAGCCAGCCCAACGGCTGCTCGCGGGGGGCGGATCACACTGCTCTGAAGTGGGGCTGTGATGGCGAGTTGTCGGCCCTCGATCTGCATCGCATCCTTGAGCGACTCTCGGCGGTTGACCCTGCGGCCGAGGATCTGCTCAAAGCCTTTGCAGCTGCTCAGGTGCAGACACCATCGTCGGCCCCTGCCTCAGCTTGAGTCGTGCCAGGGCCCGGGCCATGCCGTCACGGCTGGCCAGGCCCCGCAGCTCGCTGATCCCCAGACCCCCTGCCGGCAGACCCTGGGGCAAGGCGGCTGATGCTTCTCCGTTGCGACCGAACACCGGCAGCTGCCGCAGACCGTTGGGCTCCAGTTGATCCTCCAGCTGCGCCAGTCGTGCTGTTTCTGGCAGCCAGATCAGGTCACCGCTGAAACAGTCCCGCAGGGCTGCCGCCGAGCCCCGGTTGCTCAGGGTGCGTTGCAGATCAGGCAGGGTCACCAGGCCGATCACCCAGGCCCCCTCGATGGCCAGCAGGCTGTGGCCGTGGGCACTGACCAGCCGTTGCAGAGCCTCAACGACCGGCGTGTCGGCATCCAGCAGTAAGGGAGCCTCCGGTTCGAGGGCTTCGCACACCGACAGGCTGGCCAACTGCGCGCGGCGTTGCTCCTCCCGCAGATCCGGGCCAAGCAGGCCCGGGTCGTGCAGGCCATGCCAGCGCTCCACCAGGGCGGCACTGAGACCCGCAGCGGCCATCAAGGGCAGCACGATGCGAATGTCGCGGGTCAGTTCAAACAGCAGCAGCAGGGCCGTGAGCGGGGCGCGGGCGCTGCCGGCCAGCACGGCGGCCATGCCCACCATGGCGTAGGCGGGCGGAGCTGCAACGGCCAGGTGCAGACCACCGTCGCCGAGCAGCTGGCCATAGCAATTGCCCAGCACGGCACCCAGCACCAGGGAGGGCGCGAAGCCGCCACCCACAAATCCGGTGGCATTGCTGATCCCGGTGGCCAGCAGTTTGGCCCCCAGCAGCAACAGCAGGGTCAGCAGCGGAATGCCGCCGTCGCTGCCCAGCAGCGCTTCGATCGTGTCGTACCCCACCCCCAGCACCTGGGGAAACTCGAGCGCGATCAAGCCGACCAGCAGCCCGCCCAGGGCCCCGGGCAACCCCAGGGGCAGGGCCTGCAGCACGGCCTGCAGCCGGGGTGCGCGCCCCAGTTCCAGCAGCCGGATCAACAGCCACGACATCAGGCTGGCCAGCACGCCCAGCCCCAGGTAAAGCGGCAACTCCCACAGGGAGCGCACGTCGTAGGCGGGCAGCCTCAGGATCGGCGTATCCCCCAGGCCCACCTGCACGACCAGGGTCGAGGTGATCGCCGCCACCAGCACCGCCCGCAGGCTTGGACGCCCCCCCAGGCCGCTGAAGCTGCCTTCAAAGGCAAAGAACACCCCCGCGATCGGGGCCTTGAAACCTGCCGCCAGACCGGCCGCTACCCCCGCTGCCACCAGCGCCTTCTGATTCTGCTGGGGCAACCGGGCCCGGTTGGCAAGCCACAGACCGATGTTGCCGCCCGATTCCACGCTGGGCCCCTCAGGTCCCAGCGAGGCGCCGCTGCCCAGGCTCAGAGAGGCGGTCAGCAACCGCAGCCAGGGCAACCGCGGTGCCGGGCTGACGGCCCCATCGGCCATGGCCATGAGGCTGGGCAGGCCTGGTCCCAGCTCGCCGAAACTGCGGCGCAACACAGCGACCAGGGCTCCTCCCAGGGTGGGCACCACCAGCACCGGCCAGAGGCCAAGCCAGTCGGGGATCTGCAGACTGGGCAGTGGCGGGGGCTCGGGCAGCGGCTGCGGTGGTGGTGGCAGATATCCCAGGCCACCCAGGCCGATATGCAGCAGGGTCTGCAACGGTGCCCCGGGCATCGACGGTTCGGGCACCGGCAGCGGCGGGGGCGGCACGTCGATGTGCTGCAGCGGGTTGCGGCCGATCGTCAGCAGGGTCTCGACGAACGGACCAAACAGAAAATTGTTGATGCCGCTCAGCAGGGCGTGAAAGCCCACCACCGCCAGCCCGGTGAGCATGCCCAGCAGGGCAGCCCAGGCGAGCAGATTCCATTGAACCGGAGGTGTCTGAAGTTCTCCTTCAGGCTTCGGGACGAACGGCTGCAAAAATCTCCTCCAGAATCGCTCCGGCCCCCTGCTCCCTGAGCTTGCGGGCCAGGTCGATCCCGATCGCTTCAGGATCGTGCTGCGGCCCCCGGCTCTCGTCGCGGATCAGCCGCACCCCATCGAGGCTGGCCACCATGCCGGTGAGAATCAACTCCTCCCCTTCAAAACGAGTGTTCACACCGATCGGCACCTGGCAACCGCCCTCGAGCTCCCGCAGAAAGGCGCGCTCGGCCAGGCAGCGCCGTGCCGTGGGAACGTGCTCCAGCACCTTGATCTGATCCAACACCGCCGTATCGCCGTCGCGGCACTCGATCCCAAGGGCCCCCTGACCCACGGCATGCAGCGAGATGCCCGGGTCGATCAGCTCGTGGATGCGATCGCCCAGGCCCAGGCGCCCCAGGCCGGCGGCAGCCAGGATCAGGCAATCGAATTCGCCCGCATCCAGCTTCTCGAGCCGAGTGATCACGTTGCCGCGCACATCCTTGAAAGTCAGGTGCGGAAAGTGATGGCGCAGCTGGGCCAGGCGCCGCAGCGAGCTGGTGCCCACCACGGCCCCCTCGGGCAGGGTGGCCAGGGTTTTGTCGTTGTGGCTGGCGTGGACCACCAGGGCATCGGCCGGGTCCTCGCGCTCGGTGATGCAGCCCAGCATCAGGCCCTCGGGCAGGTTGGTGGGCAGGTCCTTGAGACTGTGGACGGCGATGTCGGCCCGGTCGACCAGCATCTGCGCCTCGAGTTCCTTCGTGAACAGGCCCTTGTCGCCGATCTTGGCCAGGGCCACATCGAGGATCTTGTCGCCCTGGGTGGCCATCGCTTCGATGGCGATCTCCAGGCCCGGGTGGGCCCTGGCGAGCTCATCGCGCACCCAGTGGGTCTGCACCATGGCCAGCTGGCTGCGGCGGGAGGCAATGCGCAGTTGGGAACCGGCCATCAGATCTCATCACAGGCAGCGGCCGCTGCCCAATCACAGCCGCCAAGCCTAGGCATCGGCGGGGCCGGCTCCGCCTGCCCCCGGCTGTTCAGTCAAAGAAATTCAGTCAAAGAACGTCAGCGGCAGGGGCCCCCAGGTGTCTTCGGCATCGGGGTCGGCCAGGCTGTGGCCGGTGATCAGCACCCCTTCACCCAGGCCGCTTTCCGGCCGTAACTGAAAGCGCCCGGTGTTCTGGTTGCCTTTGATGAAGGTGGCCCCTGCGACATCTTCGGGCCGGGGGCTGGCCGGGTCGAGCTCCAGGGGTTTCCATCCCAGAGCCTGTTGGCAGCGTTGCAGGGCGTTCAAGGCCACGCTGCTGCTGGGTGCCATGACCCCGATCGTGAACCAATCGCAGGCTTCAAGCCGGTCGCTGAGCTCAAGCCGCAGATTGGTTCGCTGTGCAGCAGTGAGCTGTGGTGCGCTGCGCAGGCCGCGCAGGTCGTTCAGCCGGTCAGCCATCAACTCTGGGTTCAGAAATCCCGCTGATTCAACACTGCCAGGCTGAGACCCAGGCCGGCCGCCCCCACCAGCCAGCCGCCAAGGATGTCGCTGGGCCAGTGGGCCCTGACGCTGAGCGCACTGAGGCTCACAAGGCTGATCCACCCTCCGCTCATCAGCAACAGCAGCGGCCGCCGGTGTCTCTGACGCCGTGAAAAGATCAACGCCAAGACAACGCTGAAGACCACGGCCCCAGCGGCATGGCCGCTGGGAAAACTGCTGCCATCAATGCTCAGCAGGGCCTGTGCTGGCCGTGCTCGGTTGAACCATGGTTTCAACACATGGTCAATGAGCACATCGATGCCACCACAGCTCAACAACACCAGGGTGAGGTCGCGCCAGCGCGCTTTCCAGGCCAGCCAGGCCATGACTGCGCCCACCAGCAGAGGCTGGATGGTCTTGCCGGTGACCCGATACACCCAGACCATGAGCTCCTGCAACGGCTCGTTCATCGTTGTCGCTAGCGCCTTCAGCAATGTCTGGTCAGGTGCTTGGGGTGGCTGACGTCCAACGACCTCTCCCAGCGCAATTGCGGCGAGCAGCGCCAGAAGGGGGCCAGCCCAGCGAGGGGTTCTCAGCATTCAGGCAACCGTTGGCTCGCTCAGGGAGTGTTCCAGACGAACCGCGAGGAGGCGGCGTAGTTCCAGACGAACACCACCACAATTCCAGCCAGCTGGGCCCAGAAGGTGTCGCGCGCCACGAAGCTGTAATAGGCCGAGGCCAGCCCCACATTGGCCAGCACCGGCAACGAGGCCACCAGCAGAAATTTGAGCAGTCCCTTCACCAGGGCCAGGCCGGACAGCCGCTGAAAGCGAAAGGTGAGGGCGTTGTTGATCAGATAGTTGGAACTGGCCGCCGCCACGACCGCAACCGGCAGCGCCTGACCAAATGCCAGTCCCGCCAGGGCCATCAGCAGCTGGGTGACCAGCAGCTGCACCACCACGCCGCTGGCTCCCACCAGGGCGAAACTGATCGCCCGGCGCGGCAGCAGCCGCAGGCTCAGGCTGTGGAGGATCGAGATCAGAAAGTCCCAGAAGATCGCCAGATCGAGCTTGGAGCTGCCGTAGCTGCGGGCCTGGAACTGCAGGGGCACCTCGGCGACCCGCAGCCGTCCACGGCTGACCGCCAGAAGCTCGTAGAGGAACTTGAACCCGTTCACATCCACGGCCCGGATCAACGGCAGCAGGGGATCGAGCCGCAGCGCAAAGAAGCCGCTCATGTAGTCGCTCAGGTCCCGGTAGCGTCCCGGCAGGCTGAAGCGGGCACTGGCGTTTGCCCAGTTGGAGCCGGTCTCCCGCCGTCCGCTCAGGCCCAGGATCTGCGCTTCGGGGTGAAAACGGCTGCCGATCACCAGGTCGAGCCCTTCGCTTTGCAGGGTGGTGATCGCCTGCAGCACTGAGGCGGGTTCGTGCTGCCCGTCGCTGTCCATGACCACCGCCACATCACCGGTGGCATCGAGCAGACCTTCCTTGATGGCGCTGGCCAGCCCTGAGCGACCGATGCGTCGGATCAGTCGCAGCTGAGGTCGCTCCCGGGCGAGCTGTCGCACCAGCTCACCCGTGCCATCGGTCGAGTCGTCATCGACGACGAGCAGCTCAAGATCAAACCGCTCCCGCAGGCTCAGCAGCTGCCTGAGCAGCGCTTCGATGTTGCCCCGTTCGTTGTACGTGGGCAACACGATCGACACCCTGAGCGGCTCGCACGCACTCACAGCTGGGGCGCCAGGCCCATGGTCTGATCCTGGCAAGGCCGCTTACTTGATGTACTCCTTGAGCACGCCGTTGCGGTTGGGGTGGCGAAGCTTGCGCAGGGCCTTGGCCTCGATCTGGCGGATGCGCTCGCGGGTCACATCGAAGATCTGACCGATCTCCTCAAGGGTTTTCATGCGTCCGTCGTCGAGGCCATAGCGCAGTCTCAGCACGTCGCGCTCACGCGGGCTCAGGGTGGCGAGCACGCCTTCGAGGTCTTCGCGCAGCAGGTTCTTGGCCACGTCCTGCTCGGGATTCTCGATGTCGGCCTCGATGAAGTCACCAAGCCGGGAGTCCTCCTCCTTGCCGATGGGGGTCTCGAGCGAGATCGGAAGCTGGGCGCTCTTGGCGATGAAGCGCAGCTTCTCGATGGTCATCTCCATCGACTCAGCGATCTCCTCTTCGGTGGGCTTGCGTCCGAACTCCTGGCTCAGGGTCTTGGTGGTCTTCTTGATGCGCGAGATGGTCTCGTAGAGGTGCACCGGCAGGCGGATGGTGCGCGACTGATCGGCAATCGCGCGGGTGATCGCCTGGCGGATCCACCAAGTGGCGTAGGTGGAGAACTTGTAGCCCTTCTCGTGGTCGAACTTCTCGGCGGCGCGGATCAGGCCGAGGGAACCCTCCTGAATCAGATCCTGGAAGCTCAGGCCCCGGTTCATGTATTTCTTGGCGATCGAGACCACCAGGCGCAGGTTCGATTGCACCATCTTTTCCTTGGCCCGGCGGCCCAGCATCAGGCGCCGGCGGAACTTGATCAGGGGCATCTCGACTAGGGCCGCCCACTCCTTGGTGTCGGGGAGGTGGCCGTGATCGCTCTCAAACTGGGCGGCCAGCTCCTCAAGCTGGAGCAGGTCCGCAATCTTGCGGGCCAGTTCGATCTCTTCGTCGGGACGCAGGAGGCGGATGCGGCCGATCTCCTGCAGGTACACCCGGATCGAGTCCTCGGTGTACACCCCCTTGGGACCCACCTTGATGCTGGCCAGAGCCTTGGCGGCCTTGTCGTCTTTGGCGTCGGCCGAGCCGGCGCCGGCGATCAGGGCATCCGCCGTGGCGTCAAGGTCCAGATCGTCATCGGCTTCACCGGCGGCTTCGCTGCTGACGGTCGCTTTGGTCTTGCTCTTGGCTGAGGTCTTGGGCGTTGCTTTGCTCTTGGTCTTCGTGGCAGCGGCGGCCTTCACGGTTGTCTTGGCGGCAGGCTTCGCAGCCCCGTCCTTCCCGGCCTCAGTGGCGCGAGCCTTGAGCGTGTTGCTGTCCAGAATTTCAAGGATGGCTGCGGGACTCATGGGCGGACGGGGAAGAAGAACAGCAGAACAATCAAGGGGTGGGATCGGAACCCGAGACGCTCCACCATCGGGGCTGGAGGTGAGGAGAGAGCGGGGAAGCAGGGGGTCGGAGGACTCCCGCAGTTCGGTTTCAGGGAGACGTCACTGAAGACGGTCTCTGGTGGTCTCTGGTCATCGTCAGATCCCGGGTCGGCAGCTCAGGGGCATCGGCTGTACCCCGATCAACCAGCAGGGGAGACAACAACGGTGTCTCGCGGATGCGTCTGGCTGGGGGACAGCAGGGCCGCCTGTGCCGGCGAAGGGATGGGATCAGGGTTGAAACGCGGGTTCGTTGAGGCTGGTTTGTTGGGGCCGGATCACGGGGGATGGGGCCGGTGGAGCGCTGTCAGGGGAGGTCGGAGACCGGGAGGCCAGGGCTGGAGATCCTCCGCGAGGGCAAGCCTTCGCGTTGGAAAGAGTGTCCAGGCGCTCTCTTCAGGTCTTCCCTCTGGACGGAACTCTGCCTCGTTCCGACAGCAGTCGATCGACTGCCCAACGTTTCCATCTTAAGAATGGCGAGACGCCTTTGCAAGGTCGGTGGGCAGGGATTCGGGCGAGGCGGCTCCGCAGTTGCTCCAGGTCTGGCTGGAAGCGGGTCGCGATGGCCAGGTCTTCACCTATGCCAATCCTCTGGATCTGGCCCTGGCACCCGGTGATCTGGTGCAGGTACGTCTGCGTGGACGCCGCCACTCCGGTCTGGTGGTGGAGGTCCTCCCGGACCGGCCGTCTGAGCTCGAGGGTCGCGCCATGCAGCCGGTCGAGAGCCTGTTGCAACATGCAGCGGTGAGCGCCGCCTGGCAACAGCTCATCGATCAGGTGGCGGCCGACTGCCATGCCAGCCGGTTTCAGACCCTCAAGAGTGCCCTGCCCTCGGGCTGGCTCGGTCAGCGCCCCCAGCCTCCAGTGCGGGCGACCCGACCGGCCTGGCAGATCGAAGGTCCTCAGATGCCGCGCGAGGGGCTGCGGCTCACCCCGGCCCAGACCGCGCTGTTGGATGACCTGGAGGCGGCAGGTGGCGTGACCCCCCTGGCCGAGCTCTGCAACGACGGCGGTCACAGCCGCTCGGTGCTGGCTGGCCTGGAGCGGCGCGGCCTGGTGCGGCGCGCCCCCGTGGTGCCGGTACCCATGCCGATCCAGGAGCCCCGCGCCCTCAACGCCGACCAGCAGCGGGCCGTGGCCGCCATCACCGCCGCAGAGCCCGGACAGGCCCTGCTGCTGTGGGGAGTCACGGGGGCGGGCAAGACCGAGGTCTACCTGCAGGCTGCAGCCCGGTGCCTCGCCCAGGGGCGCAGCGTGCTGCTGCTCACGCCCGAGATCGGCCTGATCCCCCAGATGCTCGACAGGGCCCGCAGTCGCTTTGGTGAGGCCGTTCTCGAGTTTCACAGCGCCATGGCTGATGGCGACAAGGTCGCCAGCTGGCGTGCAGCCCTGGATCCCGGGTCACCCAGGGTGGTGGTGGGCACCCGCTCGGCGGTGTTTCTGCCCCTGGCGCAGCTGGGTCTGCTTGTGCTCGATGAGGAGCACGATGCGTCCTACAAGCAGGACAGCCCGATGCCCTGCTATCACGCCCGCGAGGTGGCGCGGTTGCGGGCCCGTCAGAGTGGAGCCGTGTTGGTGCTGGGGACCGCCACCCCCTCTCTTGAAACCTGGCTGAGCTGCAGCCAGGGCCGCACGACCCTGCTCCGGTTGCCGCAGCGGATCGGCGAGCGGCCGTTGCCGCCGGTGCGGCTGGTCGACATGCGCCAGGAGCTGGCCGAGGGCCATCGCCGCCTGCTCAGCCGTCCCTTGCTCGAGCGGCTGCAGCAGGTGAGCCAGCGGGGTGAGCAGGCGGTGGTGCTGGTGCCCCGTCGCGGTTACCGGGCCTTTCTGAGCTGCCGCAGCTGTGGTGAGGCCGTGCTGTGCCCCAACTGCGATGTGGCCCTGACGGTGCATCGCAGCCGCGAAGGCCGCGAGTGGCTGCGGTGTCACTGGTGTGACCACCGACAGAACTGCGGCGATCGCTGCGGTCATTGCGGTTCAACCGCCTTCAAGCCCTTTGGTGCCGGGACCCAGCGGGTGATCGAACAACTGGGCGAAGAGCTCAGCGATCTGCGTCTGTTGCGCTTCGACCGCGACAGCACCCGTGGACGTGATGGCCATCGCCAGCTGCTGGAGCGGTTTGCCGCCGGCGAGGCCGACGTGCTCGTGGGTACCCAGATGCTGGCCAAGGGCATGGACCTGCCTCGGGTGACCCTGGCGGCGGTGCTGGCCGCCGATGGATTGCTGCACCGTCCCGACCTGCGGGCCTCCGAGCAGTCGCTGCAGCTGTTGCTGCAGTTGGCGGGCCGGGCCGGCCGTGGTGAGTTGCCGGGCGAGGTGCTGGTGCAGACCTACAGCCCCGATCACCCGGTCATCCGGCACCTGGTGCAGGGCAGTTACGGTGACTTCCTCGATCAGGAGCTGGATCTGCGCCGGCGAGGCGGGTTGGTGCCGTTGACCCGGGCCTGTCTGTTGCGCCTTGCCGGCCCGAGCGCCAGCGTCACCGCCACCGCTGCCACCGCGCTGGCGTCGCAGCTGCAGCCAGGGGTCGAGCGGGCGGGCTGGATGCTGATCGGACCGGCACCGGCGCCGGTGGCCCGGGTGGCCGGCCGCAGCCGCTGGCAGGTTCTGTTGCACGGCCCCGCCACAGCCGCGATCCCCCTGCCGCCCGAGGCAGACCTGCGCAGCGCTTTGCCGGTCGGCGTCACGTTGGCGGTGGATCCCGATCCCCTCGAGCTTTAGCGGGGTAATCCGGGCCATCCGTACCCCAGTTGCCGCCGCAGCAGCTGCAGCACCAGGCTCAGCAGCAGCAGGGCCGAGATGGCCACCGAACCGAGGCCCAGGGCGCTCCAGCGCCACAGCGCCAGCACCAGATGGTTGTCGGCGCCGGCCTCCAGGGTCCAGATCAGGCCGGTGCGGTTGCTGCGCGGTTGCGGCCAGGCGCTGCGCACCGCCCTCGCGTTCAGGGGCTCAAGCCGCACGTTCAAACCTGCCGGCACCCAAGCCGGCAGGCGCTGCAGGTCCAGCTCCAGGCTGATGCGTTCGTGAATGCCCACCAGCCAGTTGCGGCTGCGCACCGCTAGCTGGGGCGGGGGCAGATCGAGGCCGGCCAGGACGCTGGCCCGCTGAAGCGTTCTGGCCAGCTCGTCGAGGGCCTGTCGGCTGGGCAGAACCGGACTGCGCAGCATCCACTGCAGGCCGCTGTGACGCTGGCTCCAGCCCTGGGCCTGAAGGTCGCGTGCCAACTGCGTCTGCCAGGCCTGTGCGGCCAGGCCTTCGTGCTGCAGCCCGAGCTGGAGCTGCAACCGCCCGGCCGCGCCGAACTGCAGCTCGGCGTCGATGGCACCGCAGCCCCCCAGCAGCAGAACCAGCAGCATCAGCACGCTGACCACCAGGGCAAACCCCAGCGGCGCCCGTGTGGGGCCCACCGCCGGTGGCGGGGGTGGCGGCGGTTGGATCCGCCGGCGACGGCGCACCTGTTCGCCCATGCGGCGCCCCATGGCAGCCTCGCTGCCGCCAAGGTCGGGCAGGGTGAGCGACCAGTCTCGCGGGCGCTCCAGGGCGGGAGCCTCGAGCACCCGCTGCAGCTCCCGGGCCTGGGCCCGCATGCTGGCATCAGGATGGGCCCGCAGCCGCTTGCACCAGACCAGCGCTGCCTCGCCCTGACCCTGTCCCAGCCGTGCGGTGGCCAGCATCAGCAGGATCTCGGCATCCACGGCTGAACCCTTGCCCGCCGCCAGGGGCTCGAGCAGCCGCCCCACCTGGCCGTAGTCGCCGCACTCGAGGGCGGCCCGGGCCCGGGCGATCACTGCATCGCCCGCCTGCGGGCCATCGCCAGGATCAGGCGTCACCCGAGTTGCCGGCGTCCGAGTTGCCGGCGTCGAGGTGCCGTTGACTGCCCACCACCATGGTGCCGATGCCCGCATCGCTGAACACCTCGAGCAGCAGGGCGTGGGGAACCCGGCCATCAATGATGTGAGCGGCTTTGACCCCCTGGGCCAGGGCGCGGATGCAGCATTCGGTCTTGGGTGTCATGCCGCCCTGCACGACGCCGCTGCCCATCAGATCCCTGGCCTGACTGAGGGTCAGCTGGCGGATCAGGGATCCCGGATCGGAGCGGTCCTGCAGGATTCCGCGGGTGTCGGTGAGCAGGATCAGCTTTTCGGCCTGCAGGGCGGCGGCCAGCTCACCGGCCACGGTGTCGGCGTTGATGTTGTGCGCCTGGCCATTGGTGTCGGCGGCCACACTGGAGATCACCGGGATGTAGCCGGCTTCGAGCAACGGCTTCAGCACCCGGGTGTTGACGGCAGCCACCTCGCCCACCAGGCCGCGGGAGCCGTCGCCGTAGAGCCGGGCGGTCACGAGCTGGCCGTCGCTGCCGCAGAGTCCGACCGCCTCTCCGCCGACGCGTTGCAAGCCGTTGACAATCTGTTTGTTAACCCGGCCGACCAGCACCATCTCGACCACGTCCATGGTGTCGGCATCGGTGACGCGCAGTCCGTCAACGAAACGGGGCTCCATCGCCAGTCTGGAGAGCCAGTGGTTGATCTCGGGCCCACCGCCGTGGACCACGATCGGCTGAACCCCGACGCTGCGCAGCAGCACCAGATCGCGAAACACGGCCTCGCGCAGCTCGGCCTGCACCATGGCCGCCCCGCCGTACTTGATCACCATGCGGCGACCGGCGAAGGTCTGGATGTAGGGCAAGGCCTCGCTCAGAACCGAGACGCGCAGCGCCTCATCGGGGTGGATGCTGGCGTTGGACGTCACGGTCAATGGGGCGTTGCAGGGGTGTCGGCCGAGCGGCGCAGGCTCAGCTTCAGTTGGTCGCCTGGCAGCGGTTCCAGCTGGGCTTCAAGCCCCCGTCCGAAGAAGCGGCCCAGGCGTTCGGCCTGATCCTGCCAGCGTTCGACTGACACGGCACCACAGGCAAAGGTGAGCGTGAGGCCATAACGGCCGTCGTCAGCGCCTTCGGCGACGCTGAGCAATTGGGGTGGGGTGTCCTCATCCCACAGTTTCAGGGCTTCCAGCGAGCTCTCGAGGTGGGCTTTCTGCCCGTAGCGCCAGCGCATCAGATCGCCGAGAAGCTTTTTGAGGGGGGCATTGTCGGGTTGATCTCGCCACTGCTGAAAAGCGGGCGCGGGGGTCAGCCGCTGGGGCGGTGGCAGCTCCGACGATTTGAGGGCCAGTCCGCCCAGCAGGATCGGAATGCCGTAGAAGATGGTCGGCAGGCTCAGGTTGGCGTTGTCACCCAGGTAGGCGATGGAGCCGATCACCGTGAGTGCGGTCCCGGCGATGGTCACCAGGCTGCCTGGAGAAAAGAGGGCGTTCATGCCGCCATCTTCGGCCAGCAGGGTCCAGGATGGCGCCAGTACCTGCAATGGCATGGACCACGGTTCCGGCGATCGCCCCGATGCCCCTGCTGCTGCCGAACTCCTCAGCGAGTTGCAGGACGATCGCCTGTGGCTGCTGCGCCAGCTCGATGCCGGGGCCTGGCCCCAGTGGCGCCTCGACCTCGCTGCGTTGGAGCGGGAGCTCGGCCAGCTGCTGGCGCAGGCCGAAGAACGGCTGGGTGGTTGAGGTTGGCCGGCTCCCGGGGCTCCCGCGCTCCGGTGCAGACCGGGCTCTTCATGCAGACCCGGATCTTGAAGCGGTTTTTAAAACGGAATGTCGTCGTCGCCGAGGTCCGGCACCAGCGGGGCGCTGTTCCAGCTGGGCAGGTCTTCCGTCCTGCTGGTGCCGCTGCTGGCGGCGGCCTTGGGTCCGGGGGATGCCGCCGCCGCCGCCGGAGCGCTTTCCGTCCGCACCGGAGCCTGCCTGGGTGCCGCCTGGACCGGCTGGGCCTGACCCAGGGGGTGCAGGCGGCCGAGCGTGAATTCAGCCTTTTTTTCCTTGACCCCGTCCTGGCGGGTCACGGTGTTCATGCGCAGGCGACCTTCGATCAGCAGGCGCTGCCCGGGTTGCACGCGGTTGGGCAGTTCCTGGGCCAGATTGCCCCAACCCACCACCTTGAGCTGACCCGGGGGATCGTCGGGACGCAGGCCCTCCAGACTGACCAGCATCTCGGCGATCGCCGTCTGGTCCTGGGTGTAACGCACCTGGGGCGCTTCGAGCACCTCCACTTCGAGCAGACAGTGATTCACGCCCCAACGGCCAGTGGTGGTGCCCATCCTGAACCACAGTCCTGAAATGCACCAGGGGCAGCGCCTGTGGTTGCTGGCGGGCACCGGTGAAGGGCCGCCTTTGGCCGCCCAGATGCTGCAGCGCGGTTGGCGTGTGCGGGTTTCGGTGGTGACGGCGGCGGCGGCGGCGGCCTACCGCTCCCTGGAAGCCGCCAGCACGGGCCCGGCGCTCGAGCTTGCGGTGGGTGCCCTGGCCGGCCCCGCGGCGATCACCGCGGCCCTCGAGCAGGCGTGCCACCAGGGCGATCCATTTGCTGCCCTGATCGATGCCACGCACCCGTTTGCCCGGCAGATCAGCCAGGATCTGGCGTTGGTCTGCGCAGACAGCGGAGTGCCGCTGCTGCGTCTCGGCCGAGTGCTGCAGCAGCCAAGAGACGCCACGGTGCTGCCCGATCTGGCCGGTCTGCAGGGCTGTGCTCTGGCAGGGCGATCGGTGTTGCTGGCGCTTGGAGCCCGCCAGTTGGCCGCGGCGGTGAGCTGCAGTCCGGGGGCGCGTCACCATGCCCGGGTGCTGCCAGCACCGGCGGCACTGCGACAGGCCCTGGCCGCCGGGCTGGACCCGGCCCGTCTTGCAGCGCTGCGTCCCAGTCGGGACTTTGCGATCGAAACGGCCCTGGTGCGCCGCTGGGGGATCCACGCGATCGTCTGTCGTCAGTCGGGAGGCGCCATCGAGGCGGGCTGGCGGCTGGTCAGCCAACGCTGCGGCTGTCAACTGGTGTTGCTGGCCCGTCCTGCCGAGCCCCACGCCGTGGTGCCCTTGTCAGAGGCAGCCCTGCTCGCCACGCTGGAGGCCCTGCTCGCAAAGGGTTGAATGGCGGCGGTGATCGACCCAGAGGTGGTGCTGGCCCTCACCACCGAGGCCGGCAGCGATCTGGCCCAGGCCCTCGCCCGGGAGCTGCTCGAGCTGGGTCTGGTGGCCTGCGTCAGCCTGCAGCCCGTGGGGTCGCTGTACATCTGGCAAGGCCGGCTTGAACAGAGCCAGGAGGTTCAGTTGCTGCTCAAGACCGATGCCTCGCGTCTGCCAGCCCTGGCTGCGGCGGTGCATCGCCTGCACAGCTACGACACCCCCCAGTGGCTGACCTGGCCGGCCCGCGCCTCGTCTGGCTATGGCGCCTGGTTGCAGGGCGCGCTCAGCCCAGATGCTGCCGCTGCAGCGCCCGCAGATCAGTCTGCGGGCGCGGACCCAGCTGGGTGACCACCTGGCCGGCGCAGAGCGAACCCAGCCGGCCGCAGGCATCGATCGTCTGCCCCTGGCAATAGGCATGCAGAAAACCCGCGGCGTAGAGGTCGCCGGCGCCGGTGGTGTCCACCAGGGGGCCCAGCTGGAACGGGGCCACGCTGTGGGTGCCCGCGCCGTTGAGAATCAATGAGCCCAGTTCGCTTCGGGTGAGTGCCGCCACCTTGCAGCGGCCGCGCACCTGTTCGGCCGCCTCCTCGAAGCTGTTGGCCTTGTACAGCGCGGTGATCTCCATTTCGTTGGCAAACAGGATGTCGACGTGGCCGTCGACCAGCTCCTGAAAGCTGTCGCGGTGGCGCTCGACACAGAAGGCATCCGAGAGGCTCAGGGCCACCTCGCCGCCGTTGGCCCGGGCGACCTCGGCCGCGGCGATGAAGGCCGCCTTGGCGTCGTCGCTGTCCCAGAGGTAGCCCTCGAGATAGAGCACCTTGGCCTGGGCCACCAGTTCCAGGTCGAGATCGTCCGGATGCAGCTGCACCGAGGCACCCAGGTAGGTGCACATGGTGCGCTGGGCATCGGGCGTCACCAGGATCAGGCAGCGGGCCGTCGAAGGGCCGCTGTGGGCCGCGGGGGTCTGGAAGCGGGCTCCCACAGCCTTGATGTCGTGACTGAAGATGGCCCCCAGCTGGTCGTCACGCACCCGGCCGATGAAGGCGGCGCGTCCGCCCAGCTGGGCGATGCCCGCGAGGGTGTTGGCCGCCGAGCCTCCCGAGGTTTCCAGGCCCGGGCCGAGGCTGGCGTACAGGGTCTCGGCCTGCTGCTCATCGATCAGGGCCATGGTGCCCTTGGTCAACTGGTGATTGTCGATCGTGTCGTCATCGGTGCGGACAAGCACATCGACGATCGCGTTGCCGATGCCGACAACGTCAAGGGTTTTGGCAGGCATCAGGTTCAGGCGCTCAGCAGGGCCCGCTTGGGACCATGGATGGGATCTTCCACCACGATCGTCTGATCGCGGCTCGCACCCAGCGACACGATGGCGATCGGCACTTCCATCAGCTCGGCCAGAAAGCGCAGGTAGGCCATGGCTGCCGGGGGCAGCTCGTCGAGGCTGCGGCAGTCGGCCGTTGAGCTCTGCCAGCCCGGCAGGCTCCTGTAGACGGGCTTGCAGCGGGCGAAGTCCTCAGAGCTGCTGGGGAAGTGCTCGATCCGCTCACCGGAGAGTTCGTAGGCCACGCAGACCTGGATCTCGTCGAGCTCGTCGAGCACATCCAGCTTGGTGATGGCGAGGCAGTCGAGCCCGTTGACCTCGACGGCATAACGCCCGATCACCCCGTCAAACCAGCCACAGCGGCGGCGGCGTCCGGTGGTGGTGCCGAACTCGTGGCCGCGGTCGCACAGGTGATCGTTGAGGCTGCCCTCGAGTTCGGTGGGAAAGGGACCTTCGCCAACGCGGGTGGTGTAGGCCTTGGCCACACCGATGACCCGGTCGATCAGGGTGGGTCCCACCCCAGCCCCGATGCAGGCCCCGCCGCTCACCGGGTTCGACGACGTCACATAGGGGTAGGTGCCGTGATCGAGGTCGAGCAGCGTGCCCTGGGCGCCTTCGAACAGGATGTTCTTGCGCGCCCTGGCGGCCTGATGAATCGCCCGGGTGCAGTCGACCACATGGGGAGCCAGGCGCTCGCCATAGGCCGCGTACTCGGCGATCACCGCTTCGGGGTCAAGCGGGTCAACGCCGTAGATGACCTGCAGCAGCTCGTTCTTCTGGGCCAGGGGCCCTTCCAGCCGATCGCGCAGCCGGTCTCTGTCGAGCAGATCGATCACCCGGATGCCGTTGCGCTCCGACTTGTCGGCATAGGTGGGGCCGATGCCCCGCCCCGTGGTGCCGATGCGACGCTCGCCGCGTCGCTGCTCCATCGCCTGATCCAGCAGGCGGTGATAGGGCATGGTCACGTGGGCCGTGGACGCGAGCTGGAGGCCGCTCACGTCAATACCCAGCTCGAGCAGCATGTCGAGCTCTCCGAGCATGACCTTGGGGTCCACCACCGTGCCCGAACCGATCAGGCAGATGGTGTCGGGGTAGAGGATCCCCGACGGGATCAGGTGCAGCTTGAGAACCTGGCCATCAACAACGATCGTGTGCCCGGCGTTGACGCCGCCCTGGTAGCGCACCACCACATCGGCGGAACGGCTCAGGAGATCGGTGATCTTGCCCTTTCCTTCGTCGCCCCACTGCGCACCGATGACGACAACGTTGGCCAAGGACACAGCGGCCCGAAGCCGCTTCTAAGCACAATCGGTGAGCTTCTCAGACGGGCTGCCCTTTCGTCAAAGGGTCAGGCGCCGCGCACCACCGAGGTCTCGGCCTTCTTGAGCTCCTTGGTCAGGCGGCTCTGCAGGGCTTCGCCCAGGGGACGGTTGGGGTAGTTGGCGTAATGGCCGGCCAGCGAATTCAGCGCCGTCTGCATGGTGGTGAAGGAGCTCAGACCGTTCACGGCGCTGCGTGGGCGGTAGCGCGCCATGTAATCGCTCATCAGCGCCCGGGCCTGGGTCTCGGCTTCAGGGCGGCCGGGATCGTCGCTGGCCAGGCTGATGGTGCTCAGCAGACTGTCGGCCACGGCCACCGTGTCCTCGACATAGTTGCCGGTGAGCCCGTTAGCGCTGGTGCCGCATGCGCTGAGCAGCAGCACGCAGCCCAGGCACAGGGCAATCAGGACGCGGTTGAACTGCCCCAGCCAGCGGCCCAGGCCCGCAGCGACTCCGGTGAGCAGGACGGGCATGGAGAGTTCGCAATTCAGTGCCGATCCTAGGCGGGCTGTTCGAGCAGTCCCAGGCGCTCCCGTTGCAGTGTCGGCAGCAGGCTGCTCAGCAGGACTGAAGCCTGCAGTTCCTGGCTCACCGATCCCTGGCGACGCACCAGCTCGATGCGTCCTTCGGCGGCGCCGCGGCCCACCACGACCCGCCAGGGGATGCCGATCAGGTCGGCATCTTTGAACTTGACGCCGGCCCGTTCGCTGCGGTCGTCGAGCAGGGCATCGATCCCGGCCTGGCAGAGACTGCTGTAGAGCTCCTCAGCCAGCCGGCCCTGCTGTGGGTCGTCGCCATTGGCCGGCACCACGATCACTTCGAACGGAGCAATCGAGACCGGCCAGCAGATCCCCTGGCTGTCGTGGTGCTGCTCGACCGCCGCCTGGGCCAGGCGCGAGACGCCGATGCCGTAGCACCCCATCCACAGCGGTTCATCGCTGCCGGCCTCGCTGGTGAAGGTGGCCTCCAGGGCCTCGGAATACTTACGGCCCAATTGAAAGATGTGCCCCACCTCAATGCCCCGGGCCGCCTCGAGATGCTGGTCTGGATCGTGCACACAGCGGTCGCCGGGTTGGGCGCTGCGCAGATCCAGGCCTGCGGGCCGCATGGCCGCCGTGGGGCAGAGCTCATCCCAGCTGGCTCCCTGAAGGTGGGTGTCGGGGTGACAGGCACCACAGACGAAGCGATCCAGCTCGAGGGCGGTGGCATCAGCCAGCCGCAGGAACCGGGTTGTCCAGGAGCCGGCGCCCTTCAGCACCGCATCGCTGAGCTGGGGGCCCAGGGATCCGAAGGGCAGTGCCGCCAGACCCTCGGCCTGGAGCTGCTCCGGGGTGATCGGGGCGATCTCGAGCAGGGCGCCGGCGCCCTGCTCGGCCCGGCCGCTCACGGCATTGGCGAGCTTGACCTCGTTGAGCTGCTGATCACCCCGCAGACTCACCAGCAGGGGCTGGGGTTGGCCAGTGGCGAAGCGCGCCAGCAGCAGCAGCACCTTCACGGTCTGCGAGGGGTCGAAACCGTGGGCGCCGCAGAGCTCCTCGATGCTGCGCAGGCCCGGGGTGGCCAGCGCGCTGCAGCTGCCGGCCTGCAGCGGAATGGCAGGCGAGGGAAGCGAGACCGCGCGCTCCTGGTTGGCGGCATAGCGCCCGTCACTGCTGGTGAGGATCAGGTCCTCTCCGGCCTCGGCGGTGACCATGAACTCCTGGCTGGCGGATCCACCGATGGCGCCGCTGTCGGCCTCGACCGCCACGGCCCGCAGTCCGCAGCGGGCAAAGCTGCGGCGGTAGGCCTGATCCATTGCGCCATAGGTCTGCCTGAGGGAGGCCTCATCGGCATGGAAGGAATAGGCGTCCTTCATGATGAATTCGCGCCCCCGCATCAGGCCGAAACGGGGCCTGATCTCATCGCGGAACTTGGTCTGGATCTGGTACAACGTCACCGGCAATTGCCGGTAGGAGCGCAACAGATCGGCGGCCAAGGCGGTGATCACCTCTTCGTGCGTGGGCCCCAGACCCAGCTCGCGCCCCTGGCGGTCGTCGAGGTGGAACATGATTCCCTCGCCAGCGGTGTAACCATCCCACCGACCGCTGCGCTTCCACAACTCGGCCGGTTGCAGCTGGGGCAGCAGGGTCTCGAGCGCCCCGGTGGCGTTCATCTCCTCGCGAACGATGCGCTCGATCTTCTGCAGCACCCGCCACAGCAGGGGGAGATAGGCGTAGATGCCGCTGCTGATCCGGCGGATGTACCCCCCGCGCAGCAGAAGCTTGTGGGACACGATCTCCGCTTCAGCCGGATCGTCGCGCAGCGTCACCAGCAGCAGGCGGGAGACGCGCATGGCATCCATAGCTCAGATGGCCGGAAGCTATCACTGCCCCCAGCTTCGGGCGCTGGTCAGGTTCGCCAGCTGCACAGAGCCGCTGCACGCCCCAGAAACCTCTGGTAGGGTCAGGCCGTCCCAATCTTCCAACTGCCGTCTCATGTTTGCCCAGACGATGCACCCTGGCGGCCTGGGCGGCGGCACAACCGATGGCGTGGCTTCTCTGGCTGCAGCGGCCACCTCTGATGCCGGTGACGGCGATGCCCTGATCGGGATTGATGACGTTCAGAAGTCGCTGAACCGCTCCAGGGCTTCGGTCTATCGCTACACCAACACCGATCCGCGCAATCTCAATCCGCCATTCAACCCCCGACGGCTCAATCCCGAATACCGCAGCGATCAGAAAGATCCCCTGTTGTTTCACCCCAATGAAGTCGCTCGCTTCGCCAGGGATGTGCTGCGCATTAAGGAGGTGACCGTTGAGGTGCTCAACTCACCTTCCACGGCCACCCAGCAGTTGCTGAGCTCAATTCTTGAGGAGCTCCGAGGGATTCGCGAACGCCTCGACCATTTCGAGTCTCGCCCCACCGAGATCTCAAGGCGTCGTGATCAACACGACCAGAGTCGTCCGGCCGCCTGAGATGGTCCCGGTTCATTGCTGTAGCGTGATGTCCAAACAACAAGGGCCTTGCCGGCAGCGGCCGCGACGGCTTCAGCTTCTGCAGCGCATCACTTGGCACCCGATCATTCGATGATCTCGCCGACAGCAACATTGACGGCTTCAGCACCATCAGCCACCCCCGCAGCCCGTGATTCGAGCGGCAACATCGTGAAGGAGCTGGGTCCCGAGTCGGATGAGGTACCCCACAGTAAAAGCCTGGTCGAAGCCCAGCTGCTGCCCTGGATCCTGGGACCGCTGATCGCCCTGGCCACCGTGGTGGTTCCTCTGGCAACCGTGCTTGGAAGTCGTCACCACAGCGACCTGCCCCGGGCCCTTTCTGCCGGTTCCGGCGGTCGGACCGGTGACCTTGGCCACGAACGGCGCCGCCAGGTTGATTGAACGGCTCAGCACCCCTGCATCAGGGGAGCTTCTGCAGCAGGTAGCCCTGCACACCAAGGGCCTGGAAGATCGGGGCAGGATCGCTGAAGCCAGCCGCTTCGACCAGGGCGGCGAGCCGACTGCTGCCGATCGGGTGCACACCCTGGGTGAGCCCTGTCACGGCGGCTTCAGCCACGGTCACCCCGCTGGCCCGCTGAAAACCAACCCAGGCCGCATCGACCTGTTGCTGCAGGGGTGAACGCTCGGGCGCCATCAGATCCACCAGCACCAGCTGACCCCCAGGCCGCAGTGCCCTGGCCAGGGCGGTCAGGAAGGCGAGTTTGGTGCCGTCATCGGGCAGCGACTGCATCACCAGCACCGAGAGGGCGCCATCCAGGCTGTTGTCAGCCTCGAGGGCCTCGACCGTGGTCTGCTGCCAGGTGATCGGGTTCTCGGCTACCGCTGAGGTCGCTGCAGCCAGCCGTTGCTGGGCCGCCTCCAGCATGGCGGCCGAGGGATCGATCGCCAGCAGGTTCCAATCGGGCCGCTGGGCCCTGGCTTCCAGCAGTTCGGCGCCGGTGCCACAGCCCGCGACCAGCACCGACGCCCCGCGTGGGCCAGCCAGCGGGGATGCCGACAGCAGTGCCACCGCCAGCCGGGCCAGGCTGGCGTAGCCGGGCACGAGCTGTTGAACAATCAGGTCGTAGCGGCCGGGGCTCGAGGCAGACACCGGGTTCTTCCATGCGTTCTGATCACGCTATCGGCAGGGCCGAATCCCGCTGATGGCCACGCCGGATTGCGGCTGAAGATTGCGACCGCATCGGCACGGGTGCGGGGGTGAGGCCCGGGTGGCTTAAGTTGGGCGGCGCCCGTTCCCCCGATTGCAGCCGTGCCCACCATCCGTTTCGAGCAGGAAGGCCAGCAAGTCGGCTGCATCGAGGGTGCGAATCTGCGCAAAGCCGCCCTCGACGCCGGCGTCAACCCCTACAAGGGCCTCAACAACCTCAACAACTGCGGTGGCCTGGGTCAGTGCGGCACCTGTGTGATGGAGGTGGTGGAGGGTATGCAGAATCTCTCCCCCCGCTCCGATGTGGAAGAGGTCTATCTCGCCGATCGCCCCGCCAATTACCGCCTGAGCTGCCGCACCACCGTCAACGGCGATGTGACGGTGCGCACCCGCCCGGCCGAGGCCGTCGGCAAGGGATCCAACAGCCTCATCGGCGCACTCAAGGCACTTGTGGGGCGTTGAGCTCGGCGTTGAAGCTCTACAGCTACCGGGCCTGCAGCACCTGCCGCAAGGCTCTGGCCTGGTTGAACGCCCAGGGCCTTGAGGCTGAGGTGATCGACATCACAGCCCAGCCGCCAACGCTCGCGGAGCTCAAGCTGGCCCTGACGCAGTTCGGTCGCAAGCGCTTGCTCAATACCAGCGGTCAGAGCTATCGGGCCCTGGGTGCGGCAGCCGTTGCAGCCATGGATGACAACCAGCTTCTGGCTGCCCTGGCTGCCGATGGCCGCCTGATCAAACGTCCGGTGCTGATCGCCATCGACACCAGGGGTGAAGAGCGGCTGATCACCGGTTTCAAGCCCCAGGAGTGGCAGGATCTTCTGGGCTGAGCCCGGTGTTGCGGGCCATCAGCAGGTCCAGTTCTTCGATCAACGAGGCCACACCCGAGCGGCTGATCTGGTTGAGGTAGGTGCCCTTCAGATTCTCGAGCAGGGCGCTCAGCAGCTCCTGGGTCTGGCTGAGCACGGGTCCGTTGTCGAGGGCGGCAGCCAATTCGTCCCAGAACCGGTCGATGGTGCGCTGCAACAGCTCCAGCTGGGCGGTGTCGGTGCGGCCGAGTTGGTTGCCGGTGCTGCGTGACAGCTCCAGCAAGTTGCGGGTCATGCTGCTGGCCAGTTGCCGGCTCAACCCCGATTCCAGCTGCAGCAGCGGTTGCAGCTGACGCAGGGGAGGTGGCACCATCGCTCCCTCGAGGCTCTGCCTGAGGCTGTAGGCCAGCAGTCCCTGCAGTTCAGGGGCCAGCCGTGGAGCCACCTGGCTCAACAGCAGTGGGGCCCAGATGCGCAGCAGGGCCACCAGTTCCTGATCCTGGCCGCTGCTGACGCTCTGGTGGCTGCGCAGGGCCCGGATGCGGCGTGGCCAGTCGCGCGAGCGCAGCAGCGACTGGGTGCCATCGAGCAGCTGCAGGGCCAGCACCTCAAACAGCTCGAGCGCCAGCAGCGCCACCACGGCTCGGCTGATCACCGCGCGCAGCGGTTCGATGTTGATCAGCTTGCTGGTCTGCAGACGCTCGACGGTGGGCAGCAGCCGCAGCCAACGCCAGAACGGCAAGAGCAACGGCAGGTCGATCCAGCGGCGCAGGAATGCATCGCGCCAGCTCAGGCCCGGGATTCGCCGCCGCAGGCGAATCACCCGCAGCAGGATGTCGAGCGCGAACACGCTCTGGAACAGCAGCAGATCGATGCGCCACACATGGTCGGTGGGGCGGCCGTTCTCGTCGATCGAGCGCCAGTAGTTGGTGGCCACCAGCGGCAGGATCTGCTGTCTCCAGAACCGTTGCTCCTGGTCCCAGCCCCGCTGGCGCAGCCAGGGTTCACTCAGAAGCCGGGCCGCAGCCGCTTTGGATGAATCACGATCGGCCCTCTCCCTGAGTCGGTTCTTGATCTTCTCGAGGGTGCCTGCCGCGTTCGAGGCCAGAAAGGGGTTGCTCGCGACCATGGCGATGGTGAGCTCGGCCTGGCGTGCCAGCAGCTGCCGCTGCCCGGGGTCCAGGGGGCCTTGTCGGGGCTCGGCCATCGCCCGTTCGAGCGCCTCGAACTGCCTCAGATAGGCCTGGGTCTCGCGGTGGGGCTCGATCCCCTTGATCGGATCGATCCAAGGTGTCACATCGGGCATGAAGCCCAGAGCGATCACCACTGGGGTGCCCGGCAGCGGGTACAGGTTGCGCTGCAGCCAGAAGCTGCGCAGCGGCACGTAGCTCAGATCAAACGCCACCCAGAGCAGGTTGATCCCGGCCCAGACCGCCACGAATCGGTCCCAGGCGCGGGCCAGGCCGTGGCGCGGGGTGGGGCGAAACCCATGCCAACGCGGTCGGGCCATGGCGGCAAAGGGGCGATGCATGCCTAATCTGCCGTCTTCCTCTCCCACAAGCGGCCCTTTCTTTGGCTGATCTCAGCGGCGACCCACCTCCACCAGCTGGCGGCTCTGCCGGTGCGGAGGCCAACGAGAGCGTCTGGCCCTTTTGGCGCACCGTGGTGATCACCCTGGCGGTGGCCCTGGGCATCCGGCACCTTCTGGTCGAGGCGCGTTACATCCCCTCGGGTTCGATGCTGCCAGGACTGCAGATCCAGGATCGCTTGCTGGTCGAAAAGCTCAGCTACCGGACGCGGTTGCCGCGCCGTGGCGAGATTGTGGTCTTCCACTCCCCCCATGCCTTTGATCCGGTGCTTTCGGGAGGGCGCAGGGTCAGTGCACTCGACTGTCTGACGAGCAACGTTCCGCTGCTCAACAAGGTTCCTGGACTCAGCAACCCTGCCTGTGACGCCTTCATCAAGCGCGTGGTCGCCCTGCCCGGCGAACGCATCAGCGTGGATCCCACAGGTCGGGTGACCATCAATGGCCAACCCCTGCGGGAGCCCTACGTCACCCGTTACTGCCCCTATGACGGCAGCAGCCTCAGCGGCTGCAAGACCCTTGATGTTGTGGTGCCCGCCGCCCATGTGGTGGTGCTGGGCGATAACCGTTCCAACAGCTGGGATGCCCGCTTCTGGCCCGGTGGTCCGTTGCTGCCCGACGAGCAGATTCTGGGACGGGCCTTCTGGCGCCTGTTTCCGTTTGATCGCGCCGGTCAGCTCTGAGCCGAATCGCCCTGTCGGTCAGTCGAGTTGCCAGTCGCTGGGCGCCAGCGTTCCGCAGGCCCGCACCCTGCCGCAGATCGTGCTGCCGTCGTTCAGGGGTTGATTGGCCGCCAGCGAACCCCCGCGCTGCCGGTCCCAGCACCACTGCGCCTCAGGGTCAAACAGCAGCCACTGCCGGCTGCCGCTCCTGAGCTGTTCAGGCTCCTGGCCCAGCAGGCTGCACGGCCCCCAGCAGAGGGCTTGCCAGAGTTGCTGCAGGGACCAGCCCTGCTCCACCACCAGGGCCTGCCAGAGCAGGGGCAGGGCGATGCCGTGGCCAGCCAGCCCGGCACGACGTTGGTCGATCGGCAGCAGTTGTTCTTCGGCATCGAGCGCCTGGTGGTGCACGGCCACTGCCGTGATCACTCGGTCGGCGAGGCCCTGCACCAGGGCCTGACGATCGCCGGGCCCACCCAGGGGCGGCTCGAGCCGCCAGCCCCCGGCCGTGGGATGCAGCCGGCCGCTGTCATTGACGAGTTGCCACCAGTGCACGGTGGCCTGGGGCCTGACCGCACTGCCGCGCAACGCAGCGACCGCCTCGGCTGTGGAGAGGTTCATGGCCACCAGCCGTCGCTGCGGGTGGGCCTGTTGCAGCTGCAGCACGGTGGCAAGGGGCAGCGTCTCACTGCAGCTCGGATCAGGTGGCCAGCCGCCCCGCAGGGCCTCGACCCGTTGGCGCACCAGGCCGCCTGCGGCAAGGCTGCGGCAGCGGGGGGCCAGCAGCAGCGGATGATCCCCGAGTTCGCCCAGCTGCAGGCTGCGCTCCAGCAGCACCGATGTGGGCAGCACAGCAGCCGAGGCCAGGCCGATGGCACCGGCCGCCAGCAGCTCGCTGTGGGGCGACAGGTCCTGGCCCCCTGTGCCCCGATCCAGGCTTCCCCAGAGGTGCACCCGGGGTGCCAGCGCCGGGCTGGGCAGCTGCAGGCGATCGGGATGGTCCCGGGGTGGATCGCCCCAGGGCAGCAGGGCCACCTGGCCGTAGCCCCCCTGGGCCGCCGCCCGCACCAGGCTGGTGAGGGTTTCGGCCCGTCCCAGCAGGGGGTTCTCCAGCACGCTGTGGGGGTCCACCAGGCTTGGGCCCAGCACCCAGCCGCCGGTCTGGATGGGGCTCAGTCCCAGGCTTTGTGCCTGATCGGCGGCGTCCTGATCAAGGCCCAGCAGCACCCCATCGCGTCCCAGCAGCGCCTCGGCGTGGGCGATGGTCTGATCGGGACCCCGCACCACGGTGAGGTTCTGAAGCCAGAGCGGCGCTTGGGGCATTGGCTGCGGGTCGGCTGCGGATCGCCGGTCGCCTCGGGCTCAGAGAGCTCCTGCGGCAGTGCGATCAAGTACTCCTCCAAGATGATGGGTGAGATTCATGGCCGTCACCACCGGATCGCCGGATGCTCCCGAGGGATAGTCGATCACGGTGATGCCGCCATTGCCCTGCTTGATGGCCCAGATGTCTCCGGGGGCCAACCCCAGCAGGGCGCAGAGGATGGTCTTGTTGACCGCGTCGTGGGCCACCACCAGCGCCGTTTCGTCGCAGCGCAGCCCGGCGACGATGGTTTGCCAGCAGGCAAGCGAACGGTCCCAGACCTGCTGCAGCGTCTCGCCTTCGGGCATCTCAACGGTTTCTGGTCTGACCTTCCAGTCGGCCAACAGCAGGGGCCAGCTCGCGGCGATCTCCGCTTCGAGCTGACCCTCCCAGAGGCCATGGCCGATTTCGACCAATCCGCGGGTGCTGGTGAGGGGTACGCCTGGATGACAGCGCAGGATCGCTTCGGCCGTCTGACGCGGACGGGCCATCGCACTGGTGTAGGCCCGGTCCAGGTGCACATCGGCCAGACCCTGGGCTGCAGCCTCGGCCTGGGCCTGCCCGTTGGCATTGAGTGGAATGTCGATCTGACCCTGAAAGCGGCCCTGCCGGTTCCAGTCGGTTTCGCCGTGGCGCACCAGCACCAGCCGTTGGCCTGTGCCCTTGGCCGGCAGCGACCCACCCAGATGTCCGCAGCCGTTGAGTGACTCCACCTGCACGCTGCCGTCGGCTGCGAGGTTGAACACCGAAATCGACGCGTTGTCGATGCGCAGCCTGCGGAAGTGGCTGGCAGGCAGACCCAGCAGCTGCAGCACCAGCGCTCGCAAAATGGCGTTGTGCCCCACCAGCAGCACGGTGCGGGGGGGCGCGTCGGGTGCTGAATCCTGCAGCTCCTCGAGCAGGCGTTGGCGCAATGTGCCGGCCTGCAGCATGAGCTCGGCCAGAGGGTTGTAGCGGCTGCCGTCAGCGCGGCTGAGCACCAGATCCTGCGGTGCAGAGCGCCAGCCCTGCTCTTCGCTGGGAAAGCGCTCCTTGACCTCCTGCCGCAGCAGCCCGCTCCAGGGTTCCAGGTCGATTTCCAGCAGCAGGGAGTCGTCGGTGGCGATCAACCCCTGGCCCTGGGTTTCAAGCAGGGCGCTGGCCGTGTCGCGGGCGCGCCGCAGGGGCGAGGTGAGGGCGGCGTCGATCGTCAGATCCTTGAGTGCCGCTCCGGTGGCGCGCGCCTGTCTGAAGCCTTCTTCGGTCAGGCAGGACAGGTCGTCGCGACCCTGAATCCGCTGCTCGGTGTTGAAGCTGCTGAGCCCGTGGCGAACCAACACAAGCCGAAGCGACACAGTCAGGCAGCTGCTGGCACAACACTGTATGAGAGCGGGTTGGATGGCACCGCGTCGCTGGCCCCGGCCCCCGTTGCGGCAGTGGAGAATCGCACGATGGGAACCCAACCGGCCGACACCTGGCGCAGCCCCAAGGGGCTGCTGGCCCTGATCAGCCTGCTGCTGTGCGGCCTGCTCTGGCTCAACGGACTGGCCGGCAGCCTGGCGCGACCGTCGGTCGGCGATGCGCTCGAGCTCAGGCAACTGGAGCTGGCCGCGCTGGCCGAGCCAGCCCTGCCCGAACCCTGGCGCGCACCTTTGCTGGGCAGTGATCCGCTCGGCCAGCTCAGGCAGCAGCTCGCCGCGGCGGGCGCTGCGGCCGAGACCCCATTGCCCGACTCGCAGCTCACCACCTGGGGGCTGCTCGAACAGCTCCTGGGCCGTCCGCAGCAGGCCAGGCAGATCCTGGCGGGCCTCCCCAACGGCGTGCTGCCACCGGGGCAGCAGCTCTCGCCACTGCAGCAGCGGCTGCAGTGCGAACTCACCGGTCGCTCCAGGTCTCAGTGCTCACAACCGGTGGTGGCCGGAGCGGCCCTGCGGCGCCTGCTGCTGGTCACCCTGGCACCCGCTGTGCTGATGTTGCTCGGCGTGTTGCTGCTGCTGCGTCAGCTGTGGCTCTGGCGGCAGGGACGGCTGGTCCCGGTGGCTCCCCTGCAGGGACCGCAGCTGTCGTTGATCGAGGTGGCTCTGGTGGTGGCCGGCGGCTTCGTGGTGCTCGGTGAGCTGGTGGCACCGTTGCTGCTGGGCCCACTGCTCAGCCGAGCGCTGGCCCCTCTGGCTGCTGACCCCCCTCTGCAACAGGCGTTGTCGGTGCTGCTGCTCTACGCAACCCTGATGCTGGGCCCCTTGCTGATCCTGATTGCCTTTCTGCGCCAGCGGGGGCCGGCCCCCCGCGGTGGTTGGCTGCAATGGAACTGGCTGCCCCTGCGTCACACCATTCCCTGGGCTGTGGCCCAGTTGTTGATGGTGCTGCCGTTGGTGGCGCTCACAGGCTGGGTGCTCCAGCACCTGTGGCCCAATCCGTCTGGGAGCAATCCTCTGCTGGACATGGTGCTCACCAACGCCAATCCACTGGCTCTGGCGCTGCTGGCCTCCACCGCGCTGGTTCTGGCGCCCTTGTTTGAGGAAACCCTGTTCAGGGGCGTGCTGCTGCCGGTGCTGGCCCGTCACTGGGGGCAGGGTTCGGCGGTGCTGGCAAGCGCAGCGTTCTTTGCCCTGGCCCACCTCAGTCTGGGTGAACTGGCTCCACTGTTCGTGCTGGGGCTCGGTCTGGGTTGGTTAAGGCTGCAGAGCGGTCGGCTTGGTGCCAGCGCCCTGCTGCACAGTCTCTGGAACGGCATCACCTTCGCCAATCTGTTGCTTCTGGCCGGTTGAACACTTGCCGAGCACCACAGGTGGTGGTTCACTTGCGCAGCGCACAATGTCCCTGGTGGTCGCCTCCCCGCTCAAGCAGCCCGCGACCCCATCGCCGGTTCGCCGTTCAGCACGGGGTTCCACCCGCCGCAACGGACCGAACCGGCCGCTGCAGCAGCCGCTGCAGTTGATTCAGGGTTCGCTCTCTGCCGGCAGGATGGCCCGGCAGGCCCCCTGGCTTGCCGGCCTGCACCGTGTCGCCGATGGCGCCCTGATCGGCCTTGGGGTCTCGATGCTCGGGCTCAGCGCTCTCACGCTCCACTGGCAGAACCAGTGGGGCAGCAACTACCGCGGTCTCGAGGACACCCAGAACCTTGAACACCGCCTGCAGGAATCAGCTGCGGTGCTCGAGCAGCATCACCTGGGGGCGGTGCGTCAACCCGGTTGGCTGGTGCCCACCAGCAGTGATCAACTGGTGCACCTGGCCGCCCCGTCGCCACTGCAATCGGGCGCCGGACGGCCCCAGTTCCAGACCCTGCGCTGGACGCAGATCGCACCCGGGTACTGAGATTGCGATGACCCCGGGTTCTCTGCAGCAACGGCGGCGCCGCCGCATCGTCGACCTGCAGCCGGTGCCGGTTTCACGGATGCTCGCCGTCTATGGCCTGTTGGTGCTCGGCCTGGGCGGCCTGGCTCTGCGTCTGGCCTGGTTGCAGATCGCCGCCGGTGACAACCTGCAGGCGCGGGCCCGCGCGATCCAGACCCAGTCGATCGCGCCGATCGGTCGCCGTCGCACCATCGTCGATCGCAGTGGTCGTCTGGTCGCGCTCGATGAACAGCGTTTTCGGATCTGGGCCCATCCGCGCTACTTCAACTTTCCGGGGGATGCGCCCAACCAGGTGCGCAGACCCGACGAGGTGGCGGCCCGTCTGGCTCCGGTGCTGGCCCTGCCCGTGGACCAGCTCCGGCAGACCCTGCTGCATCGCAACAGCGGCATCAAGCTCGCCAGTGAACTGGATCCTGAAACGGCCCATCGCGTCAGGCAGCTGGGGATCAGTGGCCTGGATCTCGAGGCCTATCCCCATCGCATCTATCCCCAGGGATCGCTGTTTGCCAATGTCGTCGGCTTTCTGAATCTGGAACGGGTTCCCCAGGCCGGGCTTGAGCAGAGCCGCGACCGTGATCTGCGCCGCCATGAGGACACACTGCGCATGCGCCGCGGTGCCGACGGCACGCCCCTGCCGGAGGGCCTCGCCGCCGGTTCGCTCTATGGCGACGACCTGCGCCTGCAGCTGACGCTCGACGCCCGGCTGCAGCAGGTGGCTCAGCAGGCCCTCAACCGCCAGATCAAGAAATGGAACGCCAAGCGCGGTGCCGCCCTGGTGATGGATGTGCGCAACGGCGAAATGCTGGCCCTGGCCTCCGCACCCACCTACGACCCCAACCGCTTCTGGGCTTTCAAACCCGGGTTGTTCCGCGAATGGTCGGTGCAGGATCTCTATGAGCCCGGCTCCACCTTCAAGCCCATCAACCTGGCGATCGCCCTTCAGGAGAAGGCCATCCGGCCCGGCGACAAGGTGCCCGACAGCGGCTCGCTGACCATCGGCGGCTGGCCGATCTTCAATCATGACCGCAAGGCCAACGGCGTGATCGACTTCGCCACGGTGCTTCAGGTCTCCAGCAACGTGGGCATGGTGCGGGCCATGTCGCAGGTGAAGCGCGATCGCTTCTGGTACTGGTTGCGCAGCCTGGGCATCGATGCACGCCCCGACACGGATCTGCCGGGTGCCGTGGCCGGTCAGCTCAAGGACCGCGGCGCCTTCATCGGCCAGCCGATCGAGCCGGCCGTGGCGGCCTTTGGTCAGGGCTTCTCCCTGACGCCGCTCAAGCTGGTGCAACTGCACGCCATGCTCGCCAACGGCGGCCGCTTGGTGAGTCCCCACATCACCCGAGGCCTGCGTTCGGGCGATGCTCTGGCCTCGCCGCCCGGTGCCACCGGCATCCCCCTGCTCGATCCCGCTGTCACCAGGACCGTGATGGACTGGATGGAGGCCGTTGTCGAACGCGGCCAACTGCCGGTCAAGACACCCGGATACCGGATCGGCGGCAAGACCGGCACCGCCCAGAAGGCCGAGAACGGCGTCTACATTCCCGGCGCCTTGATCACCAGCTTTGTCGGCCATCTGCCGATGAACGATCCGCGCTATGTGGTGCTGGTCGTGGTGGATGAACCCAAGGGCGGCAACGTCTATGGCTCGACGGTGGCGGCGCCCGTGGCCAAGGAGATCATCGATGCCCTGTTGGTGCTGGAATCGATTCCGCCGTCGAGGCCCAAGACCCGCTCTGGAGCGGCCTGAGCCTTGGCCGGTCTGCTTCACCAGATCTTTGCCTGGCTGCGGTAGGCAGCCGTTCAGATCTGGCTAGCGTTTGACCAACCGGCACTGCCCCAGTCCTTCTGCATGGCCAACCTGCTTGATCAACTTGCCGCCATGACGGTGGTCGTTGCCGACACCGGTGACATCGACGCGATCCGCCAGTTCACGCCAAGAGACGCCACCACCAACCCCTCGTTGATCCTGGCAGCAGCCCAGATCGGCACGTACCAGGAGCTGATTGATCGCTCACTGCGCGAATCCCGCGAGGTCATGGGCGCCAACGCCTCGGCCGACGCGGTCGTGCATGAGGCACTTGACGAGATCTGTGTCACCTTCGGCAAGGAGATCCTCAAGATCGTGCCCGGTCGGGTGTCGACCGAGGTTGATGCCCGCCTGAGCTTTGATACCGAAGCCACGATCGCCAAGGCGCGCAAGCTGATCGGCCTGTACAACCAGGCCGGCATCGGCAACGACCGGGTGCTGATCAAGATCGCTTCCACCTGGGAGGGCATTCGTGCTGCTGAACGCCTCGAGAAGGAAGGGATTCACTGCAACCTCACCCTGCTCTTCGGTTTCGCCCAGGCGGTGGCCTGTGCCGAAGCCGGTGTGACCCTCATCTCCCCGTTTGTGGGGCGGATTCTTGACTGGTACAAAAAGTCCACGGGCCGCGATCACTATCCAGGTCCGGAGGATCCCGGTGTGATTTCGGTCACCCAGATCTTCAACTACTTCAAGACCTATGGCTACAAGACTGAAGTCATGGGTGCCAGCTTCCGCAACATCGAGGAGATCATCGAGCTGGCGGGCTGTGATCTGCTGACCATTTCGCCGGCTCTGCTCGACCAGTTGCGCACCAGCGACGGCGAGCTGGAACGCAAGCTCAATGCCTTTGATCCAGCACCCACTCAGGACCAGATTCACCTCGACGAACCGGGCTTTCGTCAGATGCTGGCCGCCGATTCCATGGCGAGCGAAAAGCTCGATGAGGGAATCCGCGGGTTCTGCAAGGCGATTGAGACTCTGGAGGACCAGCTCACCCATCGGCTCGCTGCAGTCGAGGGCGGTGCGGCCCTGACCCATGCGGCCCACGAGATCTTCCAGCTCAACGACCTTGATGGCGATGGCTGCATCACCCGCGAGGAATGGCTCGGAAGCGACGCGGTCTTTGCCGCCCTCGACACCGATAACGACGGTCGCGTCGCCGCCGATGACGTGCGAGGCGGACTGGGTGCACCCCTGGCGATGGCAGCCCGGGGCTGATCACATCACACTGGTCAGGACCCACGAATCAGGAAGACGAGCCATGCCAAGTGTCAACGCCCTGGAGACCATGCGCGCTCTGGCCAGCAATGGCGAGGTCATCAGCATTGAACCCGGTGAGGTGATCTTTCGCTCGGGCGAATCCGGCGACTGCATGTTTGGTCTCCTGGAAGGAACGGTTCAGCTCAGCTGGAACGGCGACAGCGGTCATGAGGAGATCAAGGCCGGTGATGTGTTTGGCGCCGGTGCCCTGGTGACCTCAGATCACCGCCGCTACGGCAACGCCACGGCGATCACCCCCTGCCGGGTGCTGGTGATGAACCGCGAGAAGTTCCTGTTTGCGGTGCAGGAGTCCCCCATGTTTGCGATCGAGCTGCTCGGTTCGATCGACCAGCGGCTACGGCAGCTCAAGGACAGCACGCGCTTTCAATGACCCTTGGCTTGCCCCCTTGTGGGTTGCACGCCTGGAGCTCCAGCGGCTGCTCAACCCTGTTGCAGCAGCAGCCGGCGGATCACCCGTTGGGCGATGTCGCCATAGCCCATCTCGCCTGAAAGGATCTGGGCGATCCGTTGGGGTGCCGTTTTGCGTTTGATGCCGAGCTGATAGCCGATCCTGGGCACCCGGTAAAAGACCTGGGCGATGCGCCTGCCCCAGGCCATCGACTCGCCCCAGTCACGACGCATCTGGGCGCTGTAGGACGCCAGCGCCTGGCCGTCGCCGTCTAGCCAATCGCCCAGGCGGTGGGCAGCGAGGCTGCCGCTCAGCAGGGCCGGCCGGATGCCCTCGGCCAGAAAGGGGTCGCACAGCGAGGCCGCGTCGCCGACCACCACCACGCCGTCGCCGTGCAGGCGGTGGTGGCCATCCCAGATGCGCAGGACACTGAGCTGGCGACGTCCGGCGTCACTGGGCTGCCCCAGATCGGGAAGCAGTCGCTGCAGCACCAGCTCTGGATCAGCGGCTTCGCGGCCAATGAAGCTGCCGACGCCGATGCTGTAACCGTTCTTGCGCGGGAAGGCCCAGCAGAAGCCGTGATGCACCAGGCCAAAGTCAAAACGGGCCGTGTCGGGTTCGTCGACGGGGGCGTCGAGCTCGACCGCCACGGTGCTGGCGAATCGGGGCCGGGTGGCGCCAAGGCCAAGCGGCCTGCCCAGGGTTGAGCCGCTGCCATCGGCGATCACCACAGTCCGGCTGCTGACCGAACCGGCGGGTCCGTGCAACTGCCAGATCTCCCCCTGGCGCTGCAGGTGCTGCACGGGCCAGTCGCACCGCAGCTCGGCCCCGGCCGCGGTGGCCTGCTGCATCAGAAAGGCGTCGAGCCTGGAGCGTTGGACGATCCAGAAGGGCGCTTCCCCCGGCAGCTCGGCGCTGACCGGATCCTCCAGATTCCAGGTGAAGCGCACCCGGCGAATCACCTGGTCGACCGCCGGGCTCAGATCGAAAGGAAACCAGCGTTGCACCGAGGCGGCCATGCCCCCACCGCAGGCCTTGCCGCGCGGAAAAGGCCCCTGCTCCAGGACCACCACCGACCTGCCGCCCTGGGCCAGATGGGCGGCACAGGCGGCGCCGGCCGCGCCCGCACCCACCACCGCCACATCAAAGGGGCTGCTCACGGGAGGCTGTTCACGAGAGACTGCTCACTCGGCTGCCTCACACCTTGAGGATGTCGGCTTCCTTGTCGGCCAGCTGTTTCTCGAGTTCAGCGATGAACTTGTCGGTGAGCTTCTGGACCTTGTCCTGCTCGTCGCGGCTCTGATCTTCAGAGAGTTCGCCGTCCTTCTCCTGTTTCTTGACCTTGTCGATGGCGTCGCGGCGGATGTTGCGCAGGGCCACCTTGCCCTCTTCGGCGTACTTGGCCGCCAGCTTGCAGAGCTCCTTGCGGCGGTCTTCGGTGAGCGGTGGAATGTTGATGCGGATCACCTTGCCGTCGTTGTTGCAGGTGAGGCCCAGGTCGCTGGTGGCGATCGCCTTTTCGATCACGGCCATGGCCGAGGTGTCGAACGGCTGGATCTGAATGGTCTGAGAATCCGGAGTCGACAGGTTGGCAAGCGACTTGAGCGGCGTGTCACTGCCGTAGTACTCGACCTGGATCTTGTCGAGCAGCGAAGGGTTGGCCCTGCCTGTTCTGATTGTGTTGAAGGTGCGCTGGGTGGCATCCAGCGACTTGCGCATGCTGGCTTCGAGGTCCATGGCTCAGGGGGTGATGCGGGTGCCGATCGGTTCGCCGGCCACGGCCCGGCCGATGTTGCCGGGGCCGAACAGATCAAACACCACGATCGGGATGGCGTTGTCCTTGCACAGGGCGATGGCGGTGCTGTCCATCACCTCCAGTTCACTGCTCAGCACTTCAAGGAAGGTGAGGCTGTCGTAGCGGACGGCACCGGGGTGGCGGGCGGGATCCTTGTCATAGACGCCATCCACCTTGGTGGCCTTGAAGACCACATCGGCGCCGATTTCTGCAGCCCGCAGGGCCGCGGTGGTGTCGGTGGTGAAGAAGGGGTTGCCGGTGCCGGCGGCAAAGATGACCACCCGCCCCTTTTCCATGTGGCGAATGGCCTTACGGCGGATGTAGGGCTCGGCCACCTCCTGCATCGAAATGGCGCTCTGCACCCGGGTGGGAATGCCGGCCCGCTCTAGGCCGTCCTGCAGGGTGATCGCGTTCATGACGGTGGCCAACATGCCGACGTAGTCGGCGGTGGCCCGGTCCATGCCGGCGGCCGAGCCCTTGAGCCCGCGAAAGATGTTGCCACCGCCCACCACGATCGCCAGCTGGGTGCCGGTTGCCACGCAGGCGGCCACATCGCGGGCGATCGACTGCACGATCGCCGGGTCGATGCCGTAGCCCTGCTCCCCCATCAGCGCTTCACCGCTGAGCTTGAGCAGAACGCGCTTGTAACCCATTGACGGCCTTGATTTGCTGGAGCGTAGCAACGGCCTTGCGACCTGCCTGCTGCTCAGCTTCAGTGGTGCAAAGCGGCGCCGCCATGGCCTCAGGTCACCCCCGCCCCTGCGCCGTGCTGACGCGCCTGACGCTCTCGGTCCTGGAACGGGCCAGCGCCGACTCCGCCATCTGGCGGGAGCCCGAGGTGCACCGGGCCGTGTTGATCAGTGGCCTCTCGGTGCTGGTGGGGGGGCTGGCTCAGCTGCAGGCCGATCTGGGTTAGGAGCACAGCAGCGTGGGACCCACCAGCCGAGCGCTAGAGCCTTCATCTCGAGCACACCGCCGAAACGGTTGACCACGGGCAGCCCTGGGGGACGGCATGATCAGGAATCAGAACTTACGCCTGGCATAGGCACGCAAAGCGTTGGTAGGCTGCCGGGGTGATCAGGTCGTTTCGCTGCCGTGACACCCAGGCTCTCTTTGAGGGTCAAAAGGTCCGGCGGTTTGGGGGCATCACCCGCGTTGCCTACCGCAAGCTCGCCATCCTTGATGCCGCAGCCTGTCTCAACGATCTGCGCATCCCGCCAGGCAACCGTCTGGAGCAGCTTCGGGGAGACCGCCATGGCCAGCACAGCATTCGCATCAACGACCAGTTCCGGATCTGCTTCATCTGGAGCGAAGCCGGCCCGGATGCGGTCGAAATCGTTGGCTACCACTGAGCTGGTGCCGCCGGGTGAGGTGCTCCTGGAGGAGTTCCTCAAGCCCATGGGTGTGAGCCAGTACCGGCTGGCCCTGGCGATCGGCGTGCCCGAAAGCCGCATCAACGCGATTGTCAAAGGCCGGCGAACCATCACCGCCGACACCGATCTGCGCCTGTGCCGTTTCTTTGGCCTAAGCGAGGGGTTCTGGTTGCGCATGCAGGCCAGCCACGACCTGAAACTGGCGCGCCATCAGCTCGCTGATGCGCTGGCGGGCATCGAACCCTTGCAACAAGCCTGAGTACCCGATGCCCGCCACCATCCACAACATCGTCGACAAGCTCTGGAACCTCTGCAACGTCCTCAAGGACGACCGGGTCACCTAACACTCTCCCGGCGCCAATGCCGCTGTCGCTTCCCTGTTCGAGAGGCTGCAGTTTTGCTCGATCGGAACAACCATGCGCCTGTACCGCTGCGCGACGTCTAAGGCCTGGGTCTATGGCCTGGTCTGCCTCGAGCTGGATTAGCCCAACCTAGGCGGCGGCGAAGCGGCGGTTGACCTCGCTCCAGTTGACCAGGTCCCACCAGGCGGCGATGTAGTCGGGCCTGCGGTTCTGGTACTTGAGGTAGTAGGCGTGCTCCCACACATCCAGGCCCAGCAGCGGCGTGCCCCGTTCGATGCCGCTGAGGTTCATCAGCGGGTTGTCCTGGTTGGCGGTGCTGGTGATCGCCAGGCTGCCGTCGCTCCTGCGGATCAACCAGGCCCAGCCCGAGCCGAAGCGCCCGGCTGCCGCCTTGTTGAACGCGGTCTGCATCGATTCGAGCGAGCCAAAGCTGGCGTTGATGGCCTTGAGCAACGGCGTCGATGGAGTGCCGCCCTGGCCGACGGGCGCCATCACCGTCCAGAACTGGCTGTGATTCCAGTGACCGCCGCCGTTGTTGCGCACGGCCGCCGGAAAGTCGGCGATCTGGCCCTGCAGGGCCTCGAGGCTCAGCTGGGCCAGCCTGGGGTTGGCCGCAATCTGGGCGTTGAGGTTGGCCACATAGGCGGCGTGATGGCGGTCGTGGTGGATCGTCATGGTGGTGGCGTCGATCACCGGCTCCAGCGCCCCGGCCGCGTAGGGCAGCGGCGGCAGGCTGAACTCAGCCCAGGCCGGGGCTGCCCCAGCCATCAGCAGCAGCACCAGGGTCGCCAGGCCGGCCAGCAGCGGCTTTGTGAACCAGCGAGAGAGCAGGGATCGGGCCATGGGTCGAGCACGCGTGGCACAGCTGCGCCCAGCCTGGCGGATGGGTGGGTGTGTCGGCGACGCCAACGACGGGGCGGAGCCGTGATGGTGCTGATCCCGATTGCAGATCCCTTAAGGATGTCCTGTTGAGTCATCCCTTGGAGGATGGGCCATGCATGCGGTCAGCGTGCGTGGGCTCAAGCACAACCCGGCAGATGCCCTGCGCCAGGCCAAGACGGCACCGGTGGTGGTGCTCAACCGTGACAATCCCGATGCCCTGCTCATCGGTCTGGAACAGGGCGGCATGCTGCAGGCCCCGGGTGTGCGCGCCGCTCTGGCAACGGCCCTGTTCCGCGACGGTGAGCTGTCGTTGGTGCGGGCTGCGCATGTGGCCGAGATGGATGTGGCACGTTTCATCGCCCACCTGTCCAGGCTCGGCATCCCGGCCATTCGGCTGACGGCCGCCGAAACCCGCGCCGATCTCGACACCCTGGAGCAGTGGTTGCAATCGTCATCGCCGACGCCAGCCCCCTGATCGCCCTGGCGCGCGTCAACGGGATCGTCTGGCTTCAGGACCTGTTTGGTGAGGTGGTGGTCACGACTGTGGAGCTGCGTGAGGTGCTGACGGGTCGGTTTCCGGAGAGCGAAGCGCCGATCGAGACGGCCCTGGCCGCTGGCTGGCTCAAGAGCGTGGCGGTGGAGATGGCCGACCCGGCGTTGCCCGATCTCGATGAAGGGGAGGCCGCCAGCATCCGCCTGGCACTGGCCCAGAGCTTCGGGATCCGCCTGGCCGGCACCGCTGCCTTGATCGGCATGGCGCGTCAGCGAGGCCTGATCCCGTCAGCCAAGGCCGTCTTTGCCCAGCTGCACGCCAGCGACTTTCGAATCGCCCCGGCCGTGATCCACGCCGTGCTCGATCGCTGCGGCGAGAGCGTGAAGGGGTGCAGACATCAGGCACACATACTGGGCGGCCTGGTGGCATGAGGCCTTTTGTCTGGAGCTCTGTGAAGAATGCTCAGCTCATGGTCGATCGGAATCTCTGCTTTGAGGCGGTGATGGTGGCCATTGAGGCCGGGGTGCTGCTGGATGTGCTCGAGCATCCCAATCACAGGCGCTACCCAGGGCAGCGTGTGTTGGTTGTTCGCCTGCAGGGATATGTCCACCTTGTTGCCTACGTGGAAGACGCCGAGCACCTGTTCCTGAAGACGATCATCCCCAGCCGCAAAGCCCACCGCCAGTACACCGAGTTGTTCGAACCATGACAATGAAATCAAAGCAGAACCCCTTGCTCCAACTCGATCCCGAAGAGAAGCAACTCCTTCATGATTTCGAGACCAATGCACAGCGCAGCATTGCGACTCGAGAACTGCTGGATGATCTGAAGAAGTCGGCACATGCCACTGGCCACGAGGATCAGCGCATCAACATCCGCCTCTCCAGTGGCGATCTGCAGGCCATCCGCAAGCGCGCTCTGCAGGAGGGAATTCCTTATCAAACGCTGATCAGCAGCGTGTTGCACAACTATGTGAGCGGCACGCTTCAGGATGTTGATGCCAGCGCAAGCCGTGTTCGTGCGAGCGAATCACAACGCCAACAGTGATGAGAACCGGTGTGGATGCGTGCCCAGATTTGCTGGCGGTTGGTCTGGGTTTGCTGCAACCTGGGCCCAGGCCGCTGAGTTGATTAACGCGGTTGTCCAGAACAAGTCAATTGTTGCCTGTATGAGGTTGGAGACTTGGGTCGGTGGGCTGATCGGTGGTGGCCTCGCCGGCTCCAAGGCGGGCAAGACCGCTGATCTCTTGTTCAACGTCGTCGGTTACGACCAGAGCGGCAAGAAAACAACGCTCAGCTTCCGCTTCATCAACCCCAAACCGGCCAACAAGCTCAAGACCGAGCTGCCCATGTTCACAGGCCTGGCCAACACAGGCAGCTAGCTGCTGCAGCATCAACGCGGCAATGCGTTGATGCTGATATTGGTTTCCGGAGCACTCAGAACTCAATCCCCTTCTGGGCCTTCACGCCCTGCTCCCTGAAGGGGTGGCGCACCAGTTTCATCTCGGTGACCAGGTCGGCGCGCTCCAGCAACCCCGGCGGAGCGCCACGCCCGGTCAGGGCCACGTGGGTCAGCGGTGGGCGCAGGGCCAGGCCCTCGAGCAGCTGCTCCAGCTCCAGATAGCCCAGCTTGAGGGCCACATTGACCTCATCGAGCACCACCAGCTTGCGGTTGGCGTCGGCCAGGTAGCTCAGGGAGCGCTCCCAGGCGGTCTGCACCAGGGCCCGATCGCGCTCGCGGTCCTGGGTCTCCCAGGTGAAGCCCTCGCCCAGGGCATGCCAGTGCAGGGCGTCGCCGAACAGCTCGAGGGCCCTGGCCTCGCCCGGTTGCCAACCGCCCTTGATGAATTGCAGCACCGCCACCGACTCGCCATGGCCCAGGGTGCGCAGCACCAGGCCCAACGCTGCGGTGGTTTTGCCCTTGCCGTCGCCGGTGAACACGAGCACCAGCCCTTTCTCAAGATTGCGCTCGCCCACCCGCTGGCGTTGCACCTCCTGGCGGCGCTGCATGCGGGCCTGGTAGGCCTGCTGGCCCCGTTCGGGGGCCAGTGCGCCGCCGGGGCCGATTTCGGCCGCCAGGGCATCGAGATCGTGCGTCGGTGGCTGGGTGTCGGGTTCGGGAACCATGGGCAGCGCAACCGCGGTGGATCAGCGTCACTCTGGCGCCTGGTACAGCGGTTTCTGGGCCAGCAGGCGCTGCAGGGCGCCGCCCGCCAGCTGCTGGCGCCGCTGGACCACAAGCCCGGCCGCTGTGGTCTCGCGTCCCAGGTCGCTGGCCAGAAAGTCGAGTGCCGTCTCGGTTTCAAACAGAGCGCAGAACAACTGTTGGGGCAGGGCCATGACCCCTGTGGCCGGGTGCAGATCGACGATCGCCAGCCACCCACCCGGCTGCAGCAGACGCTGGCAGGCACGCAGCACCGCGGCCCGTTCGCCGGCGCTGAACTCGTGCAGGGCCAGGGAGATCTGAACCCCTGCCTGGCTACCTGCCGACAGGGGCGGATCCTCGGCCAGGCCTTCGATCCAGGTCACGTCCAGGCCCAGCCGGCGCGAGCGTTCGCGGGCCTGGTCGAGGGCGCGCGGCGCCACGTCGAGGCCGGTCACCGACAGGCCCTTCTGCGCCAGGGCCAGGGCGGCTTCGCCGCCGCCGCAGCACAGGTCGAGCACGGGTGCCCCGGCCGCAAGCTGCTCGGCCAGCCAGGTGGCGGCCAGCTGCCGCAACCGCGCCGGCCCGCCCACGCTCAGGGCGCTGGTGGCGGTCACCGCTTCGTAGAACCAGCGGTGCCGGTAGGCCAGCGTGCGCAACGGACTGGTCATGGGGCCAGGCGCGCCAGGGCCGCGTCGACCGCCTGCTGCTGGTCGCGGCGGGTGATCCAGTGGTGGTAGGTGCGGGTATGAATGGCCACCGAGTGGCCCATCATCCGCGCTGCCACGGTGTCGGGCAGGCCGATGTGGATCGTGCGCACGGCCCAGGCATGGCGCAGGTCATAGGGGGTGATCGGCAGCGCGTAACGGCGAAACTGCTCAGCCACCCGCCGGCCCACCTGCTGCAGCGTGGTGTGGCGCAGATCGGTGGTCACCGCCGGCAGGGCCTGGGGCCCGGCGGCCACGGCGCCGAGGCCGAACCGCTCGACCCAGTCGGGCTGAAACGGCCAGACCTGATGCTCGCCGGTCTTGCTGGTGGGCAGCACCCGGATCACCCGGTCACCCCCCGGCGCCAGGGCCGACAGGTCGCAGAAGAACGCTTCATGGTTGCGCAGCCCATAGGTGGCCATCAGGCCGTAGACCAGTCGCCAACGCTGGTTGGGGATGCATTCCAGCAGCTCCACAATCTCGCGGTCGCTGGGCAGCTGGCGGAACTGGGCCCGGTGCAGGCCGTAGCCGGAGCCCCGTTCGCTCCAGTCGGGTGGCAGCGCCAGCTGGCTGTGCCGTGCCAGGGCCGCCAGGGCGGTGGTGCATTGCTGGCGGCTGCGGCTGGCCAGGTCATAGCTCTCGAGCACCGACACCAGCAGTTCACTGCTCAGAGCCGCGTTCTGGGCGTCGGCCATGCCGATCAGCCGGCGCAGGTACGGCAGATAGGCGCCCGTCCAGGTGGTGCGGCTGCCGGCGGGATTGCGGCGCCGGCGCGGATCCGCGAAGAACGCGGCTTCAAAGTCCTTCACCGCCCGCTCCGCACTGGTCTGTTGCCCAGGCTGTGGATCGTGGCCCGACTCTGCCCTGCGCCAGTGGCTCCACTCGAAGCAACCCTGCTCAAGCTGGTGATGCACCTCAAGCAGCTGCCGCTGGGCCTGCTGCAGGCCGCTGGCATCGGCCGCCGCCCCCAGGCTGAGGCGCTGCACCCGCCGTTTGGCGGGGTCGTGGCGGCAGGGCAGGGGGCCGCGCAGACCGATGCGCTGGCCGCGATGTTCGAGGCGCAACCGGATGCCGGCTGCAGCCACCATCTGGTTGTGCTGCGCCAGCTGCTGCTGCAGCCAGCCGTCGGCCGTCATCGCTGTGGTTGCCCCGCTTTGCCTCGGCCGAACCTATCTGTCGTCGGCATGGCCGACCAGGGGCGCGGTGGCAGCGTTACGCTCGGCGCTTCCTCTGGGCACGATCACGGGCATGGCCAAGGTCGGCGTGCTGCTGCTGAACCTCGGTGGGCCTGAGCGCATTCAGGACGTCGGCCCGTTTCTCTACAACCTGTTTTCGGATCCGGAGATCATCCGGCTGCCCAATCCGGCCCTGCAGAAACCGCTGGCCTGGTTGATCAGCAGCCTGCGCGCAGGCAAATCCCAGGAGGCCTATCGCTCGATCGGAGGCGGATCCCCCCTGCGCCGCATCACCGAGCAGCAGGCCCGCGAGCTGCAGAGCACCCTGCGCAGCCGTGGCATCGAGGCCACCACCTACGTGGCGATGCGTTACTGGCATCCGTTCACCGAGTCGGCCGTCGCCGACATCAAGGCCGATGGCATCGACGAGGTGGTGGTGCTCCCCCTCTACCCCCAGTTCTCGATCAGCACCAGTGGATCCAGTTTTCGCGAACTGCAGCGGCTGCGCCAGGGGGATGGCGGTTTCGCCCAGCTGCCCCTGCGATGCATCCGCAGCTACTACGATCATCCGGGCTATGTCGATGCGATGGCCCGGCTTATCGCCCGTGAGGTCGAGGCCTGCCCAGAGCCGGCGTCGGCCCACGTGTTCTTCAGCGCCCATGGGGTGCCCAAAAGTTATGTGGAGGAGGCGGGCGATCCGTATCAGCGTGAGATCGAAGCCTGCAGCACCCTGATCATGCAGCGCCTGGCCGAGATCGTCGGCCATGGCAACCCCCACACCCTCGCCTATCAGAGCCGGGTGGGGCCGGTGGAATGGCTGCGTCCTTACACCGACGATGCCCTTCATGAGCTCGGTGCTGCAGGGGTCAAGGACCTGGTCGTGGTGCCGATCAGCTTTGTGAGCGAGCACATCGAGACACTCGAGGAGATCGACATCGAGTACCGCGAGATTGCCACCGAGTCGGGCGTCAGCAATTTCAGGCGGGTGCCTGCTCTCGACACCGATGGCACCTTCATCGCCGCCCTCTCTGACCTTGTGCAGCAGGCGTTGGCCGGTCCTGAGGTCAATCTCGACCAGGCGGCAGCCCTGCCCACCAAAGTCAAGCTCTACCCCCAGGACAAATGGGCCTGGGGTTGGAATAACAGCTCGGAGGTGTGGAACGGACGCTTGGCCATGCTCGGGTTTTCCGCTTTTCTGTTGGAACTGATCAGCGGCCGTGGACCGCTCCATGCCCTCGGTCTGCTCTGAAGGATTCCGACGGCGGCGCGTCCTGCTGACACGGCTGCTTGTTCTGGGGGCGCTGCTGGTTTCAACGCCTGCGCCAGCCCCGGCCCAGCCGCAGATCCACAGGCGCTGGCAGCTGGGCGTGTTTCCGGTGACAGGGTTCCTCGGTTACACCAGCCATTACGGCAGCCGCCTCGGTCCAGGCGGCAGCGTTGAACCCCATGCCGGCCTCGACATCGCCGCCCCGCTCGGGTCGCCGATCATCAGCTGGTGGACCGGCGTGGTGCAGGAGGTGATCAGCGATGGGGCCTGCGGGGTGGGCCTGGTGCTCCGTTCCGGGTTGTATGAACACATCTATTGCCATCTGGCCGGCACGGCAGTGGCTGACCAGTACCGCAGCGGCCCGGTGAGTCTGCGGCGCGGCCAGCGGGTCAACGGTGGTCAGCTCATCGGCCATGTGGGCCTCTCGGGTCGCACCACCGGACCGCATCTGCATTGGGGGGTGCGCTATCGGGGGCAGTGGCTTGACCCAGCCCGGGTGTTGCGCGCGATGGCCGCCAGCCGGTCATCAAAACGCCTACCGCCACCTAGGGTTGGGGGAAGTACCAGTGCCCCGTTGCAGCCGTGACGCTGACGCCCATCACCCCTGCACCCGCCACGGCTGCCCAGCCCACCATGGCTGCCCAGCCCAGCACGGCCGACCAGGGCCCGACGCGGGTCAAAGGCGCCCATGCGCTGATGGATGCCCTGCACCGCCACGGGGTGGAGGTGATCTTCGGGTATCCAGGCGGGGCGATCCTTCCCATCTACGACGAGCTGCACAAGGCTGAAAGCCGTGGCTGGCTGCGCCACATCCTGGTGCGCCACGAGCAGGGCGGCACCCATGCGGCCGACGCCTATGCGCGCGCCACCGGCCGGGTTGGGGTGTGTTTCGGCACCTCGGGCCCGGGTGCCACCAACCTGGTGACCGGGATCGCCACGGCCCAGATGGATTCGGTGCCGATGGTGGTGATCACCGGTCAGGTGCCCAGGGCGGCCATCGGCACCGATGCATTCCAGGAGACCGACATCTTCGGCATCACTCTGCCGATCGTGAAGCACTCGTGGGTGGTACGCGACCCGGCCGACATCGGCCGCATCGTGGCTGAGGCGTTTCTGATCGCCGCCAGTGGACGCCCGGGTCCGGTGCTCATCGATGTCCCCAAGGACGTGGGGACCGAAGAATTCGATTACGTGCCCGTGGAGCCCGGCACGGTCAGGCCCGCCGGCTTCAGCCTGCCTCCCCAGCCCGATGCCGGGGCGATCGATGACGCCCTGCAGTTGATCCGCCAGGCGCGGCGCCCCCTGCTGTATGTGGGTGGTGGTGCGATCAGCAGCGCCGCCCACGACCTGGTGCAACAGCTGGCCGAGCGTTTTCGCCTGCCGGTCACCACCACCCTGATGGGCAAAGGTGCCTTTGATGAGAACCATGCCCTGTCGGTGGGCATGCTCGGCATGCATGGCACCGCCTATGCCAACTTTGCGGTGACCGAATGCGATCTGCTGATCGCTGCCGGAGCGCGCTTCGACGACCGGGTCACGGGGCGGCTCGATGGGTTTGCTCCCCGCGCCCAGGTGATTCACATCGACATCGATGCGGCCGAGATGGGTAAGACCCGCCACCCCGATGTGGCCGTGGTCGCCGATGTGCGTGCCGCCCTTGAGCGCCTGCTGGAGGCCAGCGCCGGTGATGACTCCCAGGGCCGCACCGAAGCCTGGTTGGAGCGCATCGACTCCTGGAAGCAGCACTACCCCCTGGTGGTGCCCACCCCTGAGGGTGAGATCGCCCCCCAGGAAGTGGTGATCGCCCTGCGGGACCTGGCTCCCCAGGCCTTCTACACCACCGATGTGGGCCAGCATCAGATGTGGGCCGCCCAGTTTCTACGCAACGGACCCCGCCGCTGGATCAGCAGTGCAGGCCTGGGCACCATGGGCTTCGGCATGCCCGCCGCCATGGGTGTGCAGACCGCCTTCCCCGATGAGCAGGTCATCTGCGTTGCTGGTGATGCCTCGATCCTGATGAACATCCAGGAGCTGGGCACCCTCAGCCAGTACAAGCTGCCGGTGAAGGTGGTGGTGCTCAACAACGGCTGGCAGGGCATGGTGCGCCAGTGGCAGGAAAGCTTCTATGAAGAGCGCTATTCCGCCTCTGAGATGACCGGCGGCATGCCCGACTTCGTGGCTCTGGCCGAGGCCTTCGGGGTACGCGGCGTCCACATCCATGACCGGGCCGAGCTGCGCGGCCAGCTGGCCGACGCGCTGGCCCATCCCGGACCGGTGTTCATCGATGTGCGCGTGCGTCGCAACGAAAACTGCTACCCGATGGTGCCTCCGGGTGCCAGCAACGCCCAGATGGTGGGGTTGCCCAGCCACCCCGAACTGGCCATCGACACCCAGCGGCAGTGCGGCAGCTGCGGCGCCACCACGTTGAGCTCCCACCGTCACTGCCCCAGTTGCGGCGCCAAGCTTTGATCTGCCGTCTGATGAGCGGGGTGTGGCGGGCGCTGCTGGCCCTTGTGGTGCCCCTGGCCCTGCTGCTGGGCGCCGCCACCGGTGCCGCCGCGGCCGAGGTGCTGCAGGTGCGCACCGCGACGTTGCTGCAGGTCGGTGACCAGAACCGCAGCTACAGCGTTGCGCTGGCCTGCGTCGATCTTGCCCCTGCCGAGGCTGCCGCCGCCAGGGACTGGCTGCGTGCCGACCTGCCCCGCCGGACCCGGGTCAATCTGCGCCCCCTGGGGGCAGATCAGGGTCTGTTGGTGGCCCATGTGCAACGGCTTGATCGTGGCACCGACCTGGCCAGTGATCTGGTGGCCGCGGGCTACGGCCAGCGCACCCGGGAGTGTGGGCTGTGAGCCTCAATCGCACGGCCAAAGGCATCGTGCTGGTGCCGTCGCTGCTGCTGGGCGGTGCGTTTCTGGCCGCTGCCGTGTGGGCTGATGGGCCCGCCGCCGCCAACCGTCCACTGGCCCTTGGGCTTGGGGGTGCCCTGATGGCAGCAGGTCTGCTGGCCCAGTTGTTGCCCGAGTCCCGGGATGCCCGGGGCGGGCCTCATTCCGACTGAGGCTTGCGGCGTCAGGGCGCAGCCGGTGAGCGCGCCGGTGCCGAGCCACCCTTCTGCTGTTGTTGCTGCTGCTCCTTGACCAGGGCGAAGTACTCAGGGGTCGGGAAGAAGATGAACACGTCGTCCTTGGCTTTGATGATCTCCCGCAGGACGGCGGTCAGATCGGCGGCCTGGGGTTCGAGCTTCTTGGAATCCTGGACGCCACCGAGGGCTTTTTCCATGTCGTCGTAGCGGAAAAAGAACACACCCCGAGCGCCCTGGGGTGTGTTGATGGTCAGCAGGGGTTTGGTGAAGAAGACGGGGGTGGTCAGTCCCTCTTCGACCTGTTTGTCGCTCAGACCCTGTTTCTTGAGAATGGCGATGGCCTGCTTGCGGTCCTGATCGCGGGAGACCACCGGTGCCACCAGCGTGCGGCCGTCCTTGAGCTGTTTGTTGAGCTCCTCAATCTTTTCGCTGGCGATGTTGAGCGGCAATGCCAGCACCTGGGCCTTGATCTGGGGATTGCCCTTCTGGAAGTTGGCCAGTTCGCGGGTGGCCTGGCTGCGCTCGAGATAGAGGGGCAGGATCAGGGTCTTATCCCGGGGAATCGGCAGCGGCACGCCCTGATCGTTGGCTAGCACGAAGACCGGGATCACTGCCAGTTTCTTGATGGCTTCCGGTTCCGGAATCGCCCGTGCAGCGGGGGGCACCAACAACGGGGTCATGGCCAGCAGTGGCCCGCCGGCCAGGCTCAGGCACCGCAGCAGAGCGCGACGAAACAGGGTCAACAGAGTGGTTGCAGCCGCAGCAGCCTAAACAGCGTGGCGGCGGTGCACCAGGGGCCGTCGACCGCTTCCGACGTGGTCACAGTGGCTGCAACCTCCGTCTCTCCCGGGCCATGGATCGGTCGCATGGGGCTCGCCCTCTGGTGCTTCCCCTCGAGAGCCTGAGCCTCGACTCGCTGGCCGAGGTCGGTGGCAAGAATGCCGCCCTCGGAGAGATGCTCAGCCAGCTGGGTGGTGTCGGTGTCGCCGTTCCGGGGGGCTTCGCCACCACGGCCACGGCCTACCGCCTCCTGCTCGAGCAGCCTGCGCCCGAGGGCAGTGGCAGTCTGCGGGACCAGCTGCTTGCCGTGCTCTCGGGTCTCGATGTCGACGACCTGGCGGCCCTGCAGCACGCTGGCGCCGCCGCCCGCGCTCTGGTGCTGCGCACGGCCCTCCCCAACGCGCTCGTGCAGGAGATCCTGGCGGCCTACCGCGACCTTGGCAGCGGTGCCGTGGCCGTGCGCTCCAGTGCCACAGCCGAGGATCTTCCTGACGCCAGTTTTGCCGGCCAGCAGGACACCGTTCTCAACGTGCGGGGCGAGCCGGCCCTGTTGGCGGCCTGCCAGCGCTGCCTGGCCTCGTTGTTCACCGATCGGGCGATCGTCTACCGACAACGGCTGGGCTACGACCATCTGGCGGTGGCCCTGTCGGTGGGGGTGCAGCGGTTGGTGCAGGCCGGCGGCGGTGCCGCCGGGGTGCTGTTCACCCTCGACACCGAGAGCGGCTGCCGCGATGTGGTGTTGATCAACGCCGCCTATGGATTCGGCGAAACGGTGGTGCAGGGGCAGGTGAGTCCCGATGAGCTGCTGGTGTTCAAGCCCACCCTGGCCCGGGGATTTGATCCGATCATCAGCCGGCGCCTGGGCAGCAAGCAGCAGCGCCTGGTCATTGACGCCAGTGGTGAGCTGACGCTTGAGCCCGTGCCATCGGAGCTGCAGCGCCGGTTCGTGCTCAGCGATGCCGAAGTGCTGCAGCTGGCCCGATGGGCCGTGCTGATCGAAGAGCACAACGGCGCCCGCCGCGGTGTGCCGACCCCGATGGACATCGAGTGGGCCAGGGATGGTGACAGCGGTGCGTTGTTCGTGCTTCAGGCCAGACCCGAGACCGTGGCGTCACGGCGACCGGTCGGGCTGTTGCGCCGTTGGTGGATCGATCCGGGAGAGGCCCCCTTGCTGGCCACCGGTCGTGCCATCGGCAGCGCGGTGAGCAGCGGTGTGGCAAGGGTGCTCGAGGATCCCTCCCAGATCCACCGCTTCGGCGCTGGCGATCTGCTGGTGAGCCCCCGGACCGATCCCGATTGGGAGCCGATCCTCAGGCGCGCCAGTGGTGTGATCACCGACCAGGGAGGGCGCACCTGCCATGCGGCGATCCTCGCCCGTGAAATGGGCATCACGGCGATCGTCGGCACCGGCGACGGCACCCGCAGGATCGCCGATGGCCAGGTGGTCACAGCCAGCTGCGCCCAGGGCGAGCAGGGCCGGGTCTATGCGGGGCGGCTCGACTACCGCGTCGAAGAGCAGGAGATGGCGGCGCTGCCGTCGACCCGTACCAGGGTTCAGCTCAATCTGGGCAATCCAGAGGAGGCGTTCCAGCGCGCCCAGCTCCCTTGCCACGGCGTGGGCCTGGCCCGACTTGAATTCATCATTGCCAACCAGATCGGCATCCATCCTCTGGCGTTGCTCCAGCCCCAGCTGGTGCGTGATGCGGCAGAGCGGCAGGCGATCGCTGCACGCCTCGCAGGCCATCCCAGGGGCAGCGACTACTACGTCAGTCGGCTCAGTGAAGGCATGGCCCGCATGGCGGCTGCTTTTTATCCCCGGCCGGTGACGCTGCGCTTTTCAGATTTCAAGAGCAATGAATATGCGCGGCTGCTGGGCGGGCGCCAGGTCGAACCCCGCGAAGACAATCCGATGCTCGGATGGCGGGGGGCCAGCCGCTACACCTCGGCGGCCTTCGCTGCGGCGTTTGCGCTGGAGTGCAGAGCCCTGCGCCGGGTGCGGCACGACCTGGGCCTGGTCAATGCGATCCCCATGGTGCCGTTCTGCCGCACCCCGGCCGAAGCCGACAAGGTGTTGGCGGCCATGGCGGCCGAAGGCCTGGTGCGGGGCGAGCAGGGCCTCCAGGTCACGATGATGGTGGAACTTCCCGCCAATGTGCTGGAGCTGGAGGCCTACGCCCAACGTTTTGACGGCTTTTCAATCGGCTCCAATGACCTCACCCAGCTCACCCTGGGGCTCGACCGTGATTCGGCCCTGGTGGCCGATCAGTTCGATGAGAACCATGGGGCCGTGCGGTGGCTGATCGCCGAAACGATTCGTCGGGCCCACCGCTGCGGGCGGCCGGTGGGACTCTGCGGTCAGGCCCCCAGTGACGACCCTGCGTTTTTGAACTTCCTGCTTGAGCAGGGGATCGATGCGATCAGCTTCAATGCCGATGCGCTTATCCGTGGATGGCTGCAGGTTGCAGCGGCCGAGCGCCAGCCGGCTCCCACAGGCACCAGACCATGAGGCCATGGGCCGAGAACTGCAGTGCGCTGAGCACGGCCAGACCAACGCACAGCGGACAGTGGGTCAGCGACATGGCACCACGGCGGGTGCCGTCAGCCTGACAGTGCGACGCCGGGCTTGGGGGCTGCTGAAATGAATGCTCAGCATGCAGAGGGTGTTGTGCAGCAGAACCTCTGGCGGGTTCACCAGCTCAAACTTCCCCTCGACCACACGGATGCTGAGCTCGAGGCCCTGCTCTGCCGGCGCCTGAGGCTCGCTCCGGCCCAGCTGAGACGCTGGCAGGTGGTGCGCCGCAGCGTCGATGCCCGCCGTCGCGCTGCGATTCAGTTGGTGTACAGCGTCGATGTGGAGCTCGACAGCATCCCAGCGCTGCACGGACGTCTTGCCCGCCTGGCCGCCAAGGACACCCATCTGCAGGCCACGCCCGACACCCGTTACCGGGCCCCATTGCACCCGCCGGACCCGGCGCACCTGACCTCGACTCCAGCCACGGGCCCCGTGGTGGTGGGGGCAGGTCCGTGTGGCTACTTTGCGGCTCTGCTGCTGGCCCAGATGGGCCTGCGGCCGGTGTTGCTCGAGCGGGGCCGCGATGTGAAGCGCCGCACGGCCGACACCTTCGGTTTCTGGCGCGGCACCCGGCCCTTTGACCCCGAATCCAATGCCCAGTTTGGCGAAGGGGGTGCCGGCACCTTTTCTGACGGCAAGCTCTACAGCCAGGTGAGCGAGCCGCCGGCTTACCAGCGCAAGGTGCTCGAAGAACTGGTGGCCTCGGGTGCCAACCCCGAGATCCTCACCCTCCACCATCCCCACATCGGCACCTTCAAGCTGGCCACCGTGGTGCGCGGGCTGCGCAGCCGCATCGAGGCCCTGGGCGGTCGGGTGCGCTTTGAGAGCCAGGTCGTGCGGGTGTTGATGGATCCCGGCGATCGCCAGATCACCGGAGTCGAGCTGGCCAACGGGGAACAGATCGCCTCGCGGCATGTGGTGCTGGCCCCCGGCCACAGCGCACGTGATCTGTTTGCTGCACTGCAGCATCAGGGTGTGGCCATGGAGGCCAAGCCCTTTGCCATGGGTTTGCGGATCGAGCATCCCCAGGCATTGATCGACCGCGCCCGCTGGGGCGATGCCGCCGGGCATCCCCGGCTCGGCCCCGCCGAGTACAAGCTGGTGCACCACTGCAGCGGGGAGGGGCTCGAGGGCCGTTCTGTCTGGAGCTTCTGCATGTGTCCGGGTGGTCTGGTGGTGGGGGCCACCTCCGAGCCGGGCATGGTGGTGACCAATGGCATGAGCCAGCACAGCCGCAATGAGCGCAACGCCAACAGCGGTCTGGTGGTCAACATCGACCTTGCCGATCTGGAGCCCTATGGGGCCCGGCCCGGCGACCCATTGGCGGGGGTGGCGTTCCAACGGCACTGGGAGCGCCGGGCCTTTGCCCTGGCCGGGGCTTCCTATGCCGCACCCTCGCAGAGCGTGGCCGCCTTTCTCGGTGACGCCGGCCGGCCGGCTGATCCCGTGACGGCGTCCTATCAACCCGGTGTCAGCGAGTGCGACCTGGCCGCGTGCCTTCCCGATTTTGTGGTGGCTGCCCTGCGCCAGGCCCTGCCCGCCTTCGAAGGCCGTCTGCGGGGCTACGTGAGCGCGGGGGCCCGTCTCACCGCGGTGGAGACGCGTACCTCATCGCCCCTGCGCATCGTGCGCGATCCGAATTCCCTGGAAAGCCTGAATACACCTGGGTTGTTCCCGGCCGGGGAGGGCGCTGGCTACGCCGGCGGAATCCTCTCGGCGGCCATCGATGGCATCAAGGTCGCCGAGAAGGTGGCACTGGCCCTGTGCCCGCAGCGGGCCCTCAGTGGCTGATCAACACAGGCTGTGGGGCAGCTGAGCGCTGTGCGGGCGGCTCACTCCTCCTCGTCTTCGCTGCCCAGGGGCACCAGTCGGATCATCTTGCGGCCGAGTTTGATTTCAAATTCATCCCCGGGCTTGATGTCGAGCATGGCGGTGTAGGCCTTGCCGACCATGAGGTTGCCGTTGAACTGAATCTTGGTGCTGAAGCTCAGCTTGCGGCCCCCCTTGTGCCCCCGGGGAGACGCGCCGAAGTCGAGCCCTTTGGCGTTGAGCAGCGCCTCGTAAAAGGCGGTGAAATTGAGGCGCTCACTGCCGTCTTTCTTGGTGGATACGTAGCCGCAGGCCCGTACCAGATCCGATTTGCTCGCATCGCCGAGCTCTTTGACTTTGGCCAGGAGTGCCGCACCCGTCAGCATGGCGAATTTATGCAACCAATGCATTATCCAGGCCAGCCTGCGCCCACGCAAGGGTGCGACCCCTCAGGCTTTCAGGCCTGTGACACGATCCCGCTCCATTGCACGGCCTTGTGTTGATCGCGCCGCCACGAGTGAAACAACAGGGGTTCGCCATGGGTGCACAGGGGGCAGACCGCGATCCGGTCTGACGCCACACCAAGTTGCTGCAACTGCAGAGCAGCAGCCCGGCGGATGTCGAGCCGCCAGCGATCAGGCTGCTCGTCTGGCTGCAGCACGCCGGCCTCCAGCAGCGGGGTGTTCCAGCTCGGTGTCGCGTTGCTTTTGCCATCGGCATCGCCATCGCGCAGGCCCAGGGACGCGGCGATGGCCGTCACCACAGGGCGGTCCACCTGATAGGCCGATCCCGCGATCGCCGGCCCCAGGGCCACCAGCAGGTGCTGCCGTTGGCAGCCCTGTTGTTCGAGCCTGTCGATGGCGGCCTGGAGCAGGCCGCCGGCGACCCCTCGCCAGCCGGCATGGCAACTGGCCACCTGGCCACTGTCTGGGTCGGCGATGAGGGCCGGTGTGCAGTCGGCGCCACACACCCAGAGGCTCTGGCCGCCTGCGTCGCTGACCAGGCCATCGGCCTCCGGCCAGGGTGGGGCCGTGGCCCGGGCAGCACCCAGCACGCGGGCGCTGTGCACCTGCTGGGGCCGATGCACGCTGACACCGGCGCTCAGGTAGCCGGCCAGCTCCTCGGGTTGGCGGCCCTGCCATTGGCGGGTGAAAAAGCCATGCTCAAACGCGTTCAGCAGATCGGCCTGCAGAAAGGTGCCGCCATAGCAGCTGATCCAGGTCCAGCCCGTGAGGGTGTTGAACGCAGCGTCCGGTCGGTCAAACGGTGGATCGACGGCTTCGGCCATGGTCGGCAGGCAGGAGAGGCAGGTCAGCTGTCGGGAAGATCCTGCAGCATCCAGAAGCCGGTGAAACGCTGGTCGCTCGGACCTTCCTGCACGGCCAGAAACTGCAGTCCCGCTGCGGCGTCGCGAGCCGTCTGCAGGGCCGCCGTGGCGGCGCTGGTGGCCGCGGTGTCGAGATCGCTGAGCAGCCAGCGATCGTCGAGGCCTGCCTCCAGCACCAGCTGCCGGCCGCTGATCTCGAGCCGCACCGGTTCGAGGCCGGCCAGCCAACCGGCGATCGCCAGGGCCCTGGGACCTCCGAACAGGCGAATGCCGGGGATGGCCGCCGCTGGATCCAGCTCCCTGGGCAGGGGGCCAAGCCCGGCAAAATCGATCTCCCATTGGGCGGCGTCAGCGAGATCCCCCGCTGTGAGCAACGCCCAGGCCCAGCTTTCGCCGCGGGCCGCTTCAGGCAGGGGCAGGGGCACCGGTCTGATCGGTTCGGTCGGTGGGGCCAGCGGCCCTGCCAGGTAGCCCTCCTCCTGGGGATAGACGGAGCGTTCGCGCTGCTGCAGCCAGGTCACCAGGCTGTAGCAGCGGCGACTGGGCACCAGTTCAACACCGAGCCCTTCGGCAGCCCGCTGCACCATGGTGCGCATCGCGCCTCGCCAGCAGCGCAGCCGCCGCGGTGCGGCCAGGCCTGCGTCTGCGGCTGCGGCGATGGCCTGCTCCAGGGCTTCTCTGAGCCAGATCGAATTGACGCTGCCAGCGGGGCAGGTCTGGATCCAGCGGAACGCGGGCTCCTGCTCGAGTGCCGAAGGCGTGCTGCAGATCAACAGTTCCCAGCGTTTCTTGCCATCGGCCTCGACGATCGGGCGTGCGTAGTAGTCGAGCTCCCAGTCGGGTGCGCTGAGCACGGGCACGGTCATCCCGCAGCCTGTTCCTGCTGGCGCAGCAGCGAACGGGCCCGGTTGGCCCGGTCTTCGGCTTCGGCCAGAAGCTGGTCCTTGGCGATCAGAATCTCGCCGGGCTGGGCTTCCAGCAGGGCGGTGTTGAGGGCGATGCGGCCCCGCCCCGGGTCAAGCTCGGTGATCAGGGCCCGAACCCGTTCGCCATTGCTGAACACTTCGCGCAGATCGCGCAGTTGCCCGCCCGTCACCGAGCTCTGGTGCAGCAGGCCACTGATGCCGCCCAGGTCGACGAAATAGCCGTAGGGCTTGATCGCTGCGACCACTCCTTCGACCAGCTGGCCCACGGCCAGCTCGGCGAAGCGCGCGGCCGTGGCCGCCTTCTTCTCGCTGAGCACCAGCTTGCGGGTCTCGGCGTTGACCTCGATGAAGGTCACCCCGAGGGTCTTGCCCACCAGCGCTTCGTGCTGTTCGCCGTCCTGCAGCTGCGAGCGGGGGATGAACGCCCGCAGACCCTCGAGATCACAGGTGACGCCGCCACGGTTGAAGCCGTTGACCTTGACCTGAACGACCTTGCCGTCCTTGGCAAGGTTGCGCACGGTCTCCCAGCTCTGGCGCAGGGCCAGGGCCCGTGCGCTGATCGTCACCATGCCGTCGGCGTTCTGCTCGCGGGTGACGAGCACCTCCACCGCAAGACCCTTGGGGAACCGTTCCTTGAGGTTGGTGATGACGCCCAGACCGGCTTCGCTCTTGGGCATGAAACCCGGCGCCTTGCCGCCGATGTCGACATAGACCCCGTCGCTTTCGACGCTGATCACCACACCGTTGACCACCTCACCGGTGGTGCCCACCGGTTCGTTTTCATCGAGGGCGGCCAGGAAGGCCTCCTCGTCGAAATCGAAGTCATCGACGCTGCGCCGCATCGCCTGGCTCTGGGGCTCAGGGCTGGAGCGGCGCCGGGAGGCCTGGTCGGCCGGGCCCAGCAGATCGGCCATGGTCATGCCTTCGAGGGCCCCCATGCCGAAGCGTTCCTCGTCAGGCAGGGGGGCCGCTGGTTTGGTCGGCATCGCCGCAGCACTGGGTGCCGTGGCCTTGACAGGAGCCGGGGCCGTGGCCGGGGCGGCGGCGGCTTCAGGGGTCTCGACGGCGGGGACGGCGGCCGCTGGAGCGTCCTTCTTGATCATCATCACCTGGGGCGGCCGGCGCTGGGGCGCCTCGGCCGGCCTGCGCAGCTCACCAGGTGGAACGGGCCGTGGGGAAGGGGCAGAAGGGGAAGTGCCGGATCCGGCCATCGCCGCGTTCATCACTGGGGTTCCACACTGTAGGGATCGAGTCAGGAGCCGATGCCCCGCTGTCTCAGCCACTTGACCAGCTCCGAGCTGGCCGACGCAGCGGGGCGCCCCGGCAGCACGGTGGTGTGGCCCTGGGGGGCCTGCGAGCAGCACGGACCCCATCTGCCGCTGGCCACCGATGCCCTGTTTGCCGACCAGTTGCTTGATCAGGTGCTGGACCGTTTGCCATCCGATCGGCCGATCTGGCGCCTGCCCCTGCAGGCCTTCGGCTGCTCGCCCGAGCATCAGGGATTTGCGGGAACGATCACCCTGCCGGCCACGCTGCTGATCGACCAGGTGGTGGCGGTTGGCCGCCAGCTGGCAGCCGTCGGTTTTCAACGGCTGGTGTTGTTCAACGCGCATGGGGGCCAGATCGGCCTGCTGCAGGTGGCTGCCCGTGAGTTGCGGGCAGAGGTGCCCTCCCTGGCTGTGCTGCCCTGCTTCGTGTGGAGCGGTCCGGCGGGGATCGCCGAGCTGATTCCGGAGCCCGAGCGCAGCGAGGGCCTGCACGCCGGACTGGCCGAAACGAGCCTGATGCTGCACCTGCGCCCCGATCTGGTGGGCCCCCTGCCCCCGGCCGATGGCCAGCGCGGGGGCACCCCTCCAGCGGGCTGGAGCCTTGAGGGTGCGGTACCCACGGCCTGGATGACCCGGGAGCTCAGTGCCTCAGGGGTGATCGGCGATCCCCGCCAGGCCACCGCTGCCCTGGGCAGCCAGCTTGCCGCTGCCCTGGTGAACGGCTGGTGTGCGCTGTTGGATGCCCTGCTGACCAGCGACTGGCCCCAGAGCGGCTGAAGGTCGTTACAGTCACCTGATTCCAGACTGAAGCTGTAGCTATGGCGACCCTGGCCTCCCCGCTGGCAGCCTCCCCGGAGGGATCTGCCCTGCCCGACTTTGCAAGTGAGGCCTACAAGGACGCCTACAGCCGCATCAATGCGATCGTCATCGAGGGTGAGCAGGAAGCCCACGACAATTACGTCGCGATCGGTACGCTGCTTCCGGATCAGGCCGAGGAGCTGACCCGCCTGGCCCGCATGGAGCTCAAGCACATGAAGGGTTTCACGGCCTGTGCCGCCAACCTGGGCGTCACCGCCGACATGCCCTTCGCCCAGGATTTCTTTGCGCCACTGCGCAACAACTTTCAGGCTGCGCTCGCCGACGGCAAGTTGGTGACCTGTCTGCTGATCCAGGCGATCCTGATCGAGGCTTTTGCCATCTCGGCCTATCACATCTATATCCCGGTCGCCGATCCCTTCGCCCGCAGAATCACCGAGGGCGTGGTCAAAGACGAGTACACCCACCTCAACTACGGCCAGGAGTGGCTCAAGGCCAACCTTGAGACCATCCGCGACGAGTTTGAACAGGCCAACCGCGACAACCTGCCCCTGGTGCGCACCATGCTCGACCAGGTGGCTGCGGATGCCGCTGTTCTGCAGATGGACAAGGAGGACCTGATGGCCGATTTTCTGAGCTCCTACCAGGAGGCGCTGCTCGAGATCGGCTTCACCGGTCGCGAGATCGCCCGCTTTGCGGCGGCGGCGTTGGTCGGCTGAGCCGGTGTCCACGACGAACTGAGCGACGGATTCCCGGGCCTGACTCCGGAGCTGCCCGTCGACCTGCTGTGTTCGCCGCTACAGAAGCGCGTGGCAGGATGCACCTCTCGATGGGCCCTGGCCCCGTTGATGCCTGAGCCATGTTCGGTCTGATCGGCCACTCCACCAGCTTTGCCGAGGCCCGGGCCAACGCCCGCAACCTCGGCTACGACGACTATGCCGAAGGTGACCTCGACATGTGGTGTGCGGCGCCGCCCCAGCTGCTGGAACGGGTCAGTGTCACCAGCCCCACCGGCACCACCATTCACGGCGCCTACATCGATTCGGTGTTCGTGCCCGAGATGCTGCGCCGTTTCAAAACGGCCAAGCGCAAGGTGCTCAAGGCCATGGAGCTGGCCCAGAAGACGGGAATCGACATCACCGCCCTGGGGGGATTCACCTCGATCATTTTTGAGGACATGAATCTGCTCAAGGAGGAGCGGGTCAGTGCGGTGCAGCTCGACTGGCAGCGCTTCACCACCGGCAACACCCACACCGCCTGGGTGATCTGCCAGCAGGTCGTGCACAACGCCCCGCGCCTGGGGATCGATCTGGCCAGCGCCAAGGTGGCCGTGGTGGGTGCCTCCGGCGACATCGGCAGCGCCGTCTGCCGCTGGTTGCAGCGTCAGGGTGTGGGTGAGCTGCTGTTGGTGGCCCGTCGGCCCCAGCCGCTCATCGACCTGCAGGCCAGTCTCGGCGAGGGCCGCATCCTGGCCTTGGAAGAAGCTCTGGCTGAGGCTCAGGTGGTGGTCTGGGTGGCCAGCCTGCCTGAAAGCCTGCAGATCGACCTTGCGGCGTTGCCCCGCCCCTGCCTGATGATCGACGGTGGCTACCCCAAGAATCTCAACAGCAAGGCGGCAGCAGCCGATGTCCATGTGCTCAAGGGCGGCATCGTCGAGTTCTGGCAGGACATCGGCTGGCAGATGATGGCGGTGGCCGAGATGGCCAAACCCCAGCGTCAGATGTTTGCCTGCTTTGCTGAAGCGATGCTGCTCGATTTCGAGCAGCGCCACACCAACTTCAGCTGGGGACGCAACAACATCAGCCTCGAGGCCATGGACTGGATCGGCGACGCGTCGCGTCGTCACGGGTTCAGGGCCCTGGCCCTTGAGGATCAGGCGGCACCCACCGCTGCCCTGGCTCCCGCCTGAGTTTTCCGTTCCCTGACGCCTACTGAACACCATGGCCCGTCGCGCCCTGCTCGAGTTTGAAAAGCCTCTGGTGGAACTGGAGGAGCAGATCGAGCAGATCCGTCAGCTGGCCCGCGATTCTGAAGTCGACGTGAGCCAGCAGCTGCTGCAGCTCGAGACCCTGGCCACCCGGCGCCGCAGCGAGATCTTCGCGGCGCTCACCCCGGCCCAGAAGATTCAGGTGGCCCGCCACCCCCAGCGGCCCAGCACCCTGGATTACATCCAGGTGCTCACCGATCAGTTCTTTGAACTGCACGGTGACCGCCGCGGCAGTGATGATCAGGCCCTGGTCGGCGGTGTGGGCCGCATCGGCGACCAGGGGGTTGTGCTGCTTGGGCATCAGAAGGGCCGCGACACCAAGGAAAATGTCGCGCGCAACTTCGGCATGGCCTCACCGGGGGGCTATCGCAAGGCGATGCGCCTGATGGACCATGCCGACCGCTTCAACCTGCCGATCATCAGCTTCATCGACACCCCTGGCGCCTATGCGGGTGTGCTGGCCGAAGAGCAGGGGCAGGGTGAGGCGATCGCAGTCAATCTCCGCGAGATGTTCCGCCTGCGGGTGCCGATCCTGGCCACCGTGATCGGCGAGGGTGGTTCCGGCGGGGCGCTGGGCATCGGGGTGGCCGACCGCCTGCTGATGTTTGAGCACAGCGTCTACACCGTGGCCAGCCCCGAGGCCTGTGCCTCGATTCTGTGGCGCGATGCCGGCAAGGCCCCTGAAGCCGCAGTGGCCCTGCGCATCACCGGGGCCGACCTGCAGCAGCTGGGCCTGGTCGACCGGGTGCTGCCGGAGCCCTGCGGCGGCAACCATTGGGCCCCCCTGCAGGCTGCCGAGACGCTCAAGGCGGCCCTGCTCGAGGAGCTGGCAGCCCTCCAGGCCCTGCCGGTGGCCGACCTGCAGCAGCGGCGTTACGAGAAGTTCCGCCGCATGGGCCGCTTTCTCGAAGACGGACCCAGCCAGCCACTGGCTTCCAGCACCGTGACTTCTGCCGCATGACCACAGCGTTGATCACGGGCGCCTCGCGCGGTATCGGCGCAGCGACGGCCCGGGTGCTGGCCGCCCATGGCTTTGACCTGCTGCTGCTCGCTCGCTCGGAAGCCGCGCTCGAGCAGCTCGCCTCCGAACTGCGGCCGCTGGGCCGGCGCATCGAGGTGGCGGCCGTCGATCTCGCCGATCCGGCAGCCATTGAAGCCCCCCTGTCGGCACTGTGTGAGCGCGCCGAACCCCCTGCCGTGCTCATCAACAATGCCGGGGCGGCCTACACCGGTGAACTCACCACCATGGCCGTGGCCGATTGGCAGTGGTTGCTGCAGCTCAATCTCACCAGTGTGTTTCAGGTCTGCCGCACGGTGGTGCCGCTGATGCGGGCCCGGGGCGGTGGTCTGATCATCAATGTCAGCAGCCATGCGGCCCGTCAGGCCTTTGCCGACTGGGGGGCCTATTGCGTCAGCAAGGCCGCTCTGGCGAGTCTGAGTCGCTGCCTGGCCGAAGAGGAGCGCTGCCATGGGATCAGGGTCTCGACGCTCACCCTTGGTGCGGTGAATACGCCCCTCTGGGACAGCGAAACGGTCCACAGTTCGTTTGATCGCCGTGCCATGCTTGATCCTCACCAGGTGGCGCAGACCTTGCTCCAGCTGGCCCAGCAGCCCGCTGCCCAGGTGAGCGAAGACCTCACCCTGATGCCTGCGGCCGGCGCGTTCTGAACCCCCCATGACTTCCACCCTGCCTTCCAGCCTGCCGTCCGGTTCCGCGCTTGGCAGCAGCGCTGTGCCCCAGGCGGTGCCTGCCCCCGTTAGCCATCGCATTCGCCAGAGGCTGGAGCAGGCCGGCGTGTCGTTCCTGGCCAACGACAACATCGCCGACCAGCTCATGGACGGTGAACTGGATCAGCTGGAGATCGAGGTCGCCGGCAAGGTGCGCGAGTTGCTGCGCAGCCTTGTGATCGACATCGACAACGATCACAACACCGAGGAGACAGCGGAGCGGGTCGCCCGCATGTATTTGCATGAGGTGTTCAAGGGTCGCTATCACCAGCAGCCCAAGATTGCCAGTTTCCCCAACGTCAAGAAGCTCGACGAGATCTATACCGTTGGTCCGATTTCGGTGCGTTCGGCCTGTTCCCACCACCTCGTGCCGATTCTGGGCAACTGCTGGATCGGGATCAAACCCGGTGATCGGGTGATCGGTCTGTCCAAATTCTCCCGGGTCGCCGATTGGGTGTTTTCGCGCCCCCACATTCAGGAGGAGGCCGTGATGATCCTGGCCGATGAAATCGAGCGGCTCTGTGAACCCCAGGGTCTGGCCATTCTGGTCAAGGCCCAGCACTACTGCATGAAATGGCGCGGCGTGAAGGAGCCCCAGACCAGCATGGTCAATTCTGTTGTGCGGGGTGATTTCCGCCACGATCCCAGCCTCAAGGCCGAGTTCTTTGAACTGGTCAAGCAACAGGAATCGATGCTGCTGGTCTGAGAAGCTGCTGCGGCGCCGGAGTCACGGCGCCGCCATCACCGGCCCCAGGGGAGCCGAGGCCTGACGCTGACTGCCACCGCCGCTGGGAACCGCCACCACCACCATCACCCGGGCATTCACATCGGCCGTGGTGAGCAGGTAAGTGGGCCCTGATGCCTGCCGGATCAGCACCCAGCGCTGGCTGCCCGGAGTAAGCCGATACCAGTGAAACGCGCTGGGCGGCAGGCCGGCGAGCGCATCAGCCGTGAGCGTGGCCTGCAACACCTTGCCTTCGGCGGCCTGACCCTGAAGCACCAGTTGCTGCAGACCCGTGATCTGCTGCTCCACCGCCGTTTCCAGCTTCTGATCGGCGCTGATCTGCTGGCGCAGGTCGCGGATCTGCTGCTGCGGGTCGGCGGTGATGCCCGGCACGCACTGCAGGGTTCCGTTCACCAGCTGGCATCCCTCGAGCATGTCCTGGGCCTGCGACGGCGTCCCGCCGACCAGGCCAGCGGCCAGCAGCAGGGTCGGCCCCAGGCGGCGACACAGGGTGTTCAGGAGCATGGGCTCAACGGTGGTGCCGATGGAACGCTCCGATCCTGGCGCGTCGCCCTGACCACGGCCACCAGTTGGCGTACCCGCGTCAGGTCTTTGTCGCCGGGGCTGTGTTCGAGGGCGCTCGAGGCATCGAGCCCTGTGGGTGCAAGCCTGGCCAGGGCCTCTGCCGCGCTGCCGGCATCGATGCCTCCTGCCAGCCACCAGGGCATGGCCGGGGCAAAGCGCTCGAGCCAGTCGAGTGGGATGCGGTGGCCGGTCCCCCCGAGCACCCCTGGCACCCAGGCATCGAGCAGTACCGCATCGACCACGCCGTGATACTGCTCAACCTGGGCCAGATCGGCCTCGCTGCGAATGCGCAGGGCTTTCCACAACGCCAGGCCTGGCAACAGCGCCCGCAGCTGCGCGCAGCGTTCGGGTGATTCACCGCCGTGCAGTTGCACCACGTCATGGCCGTGGACGGCCTGCAGGGTGTCGAGCGCATCGGCCGCGGGGTCGGCCACCACGACGACCCCCAGACAGCCCGGATTGGCACGCTTGACGGCGGCAAACAGCGCGGGCCGTTGCTGCAGGTCCAGGAACCGCGGTGAGCCGGGCACAGCGATCACGCCGATGGCATCGGCGCCGAGCGCGGCGATCGCCGCCGCCTGGCTGCTGATGCGCAGGCCGCAGATCTTGAGCAGCGGTGTGGCCACGGAACCCTTCCCGGATCTGATGTTTCTAGATTGACCCGTGATGCGGCCGTCTGGCCCACCGAACCGTTGCTCAGGAGGCTGTGGGCGAAGGCTGGACATTGCTGTCGATCCGCGGCATTCCCCTGAGGATCCACCCGAGCTGGTTCGTGGTGTTGGTGCTGGCCACCCTGGCCTTTCAGCAGCACTACATCCGGGTGCTGAGCCCGGCGCCGGAGGCGTCGGTGCGCTGGCTGCTGGGCCTGCTGACCGCCCTGCTGCTGTTCGGCTCGGTGCTGTTGCACGAGCTGGGCCACTCCCTGGTGGCCCTTTCCCAGGGGGTCAGGGTGCGCAGCATCACGCTGTTCCTGTTGGGTGGTGTGGCCAGCGTCGAGCGAGAGTGCAGCACCGCCCGCGGCGCCCTGCTGGTGGCCGCTGCCGGCCCGGCCGTGAGCCTGGTGCTTGCCGCCGTGCTGCTGGGCCTGAGCCACCAGGCCACCCATGTTTCCCCGGCCCTGGGGGCCATGGTGTCTGAGCTCGGCGGCCTCAATCTGGTGCTGGCCCTGTTCAACCTGCTGCCGGGGCTGCCCCTCGATGGCGGCCTGATCGTCAAGGCGCTGGTGTGGCAGGTGACCGGCAGCCAGCGGCGCGGGCTCGAGGTGGCCAATGCCAGTGGTCGTTTTCTGGCCTATGCGGCGATCGGCCTGGGCACGGTGTTGTTGTTGCGTGGCAACGGCATCGGCGGCCTCTGGCTGATGCTGCTCGGCTGGTTCGGCCTGGGGGCTTCGCGCAATCAGGGCCAGATGCTGGTGCTGCAGCAGCTGCTCAAGGAGCTGCGGGTCGAGGTTGCGGCGTCGCGTCGTTTCCGCGTCCTCGAGGCCCGCACCACCCTGCGCGAGCTCAGCCAGTTGCGTCTTGCTGCGACCGAAGGCACGGCCCTGCCCGACTGGCTGCTGGTGTGTGACCGGGGGCGCTGGCAGGGCTTCATGGACGACGCGGTGCTGCAGCAGCTACCGGTGCAGGCCTGGGACCGCGAGCGGGTTGCCGACCACCTGCGCCCCCTGGCCGAGCTCACCGCGATCGGCGCCAACGATCCGCTCTGGCTGGCGGTGCTGCGTTTCGAGGAGAGCGGCAGCCAACGGCTATTGGTGCTGAGCCCCGCCGGCCTGCCGGTGGGCACCCTTGAGCGTGGTGAACTTGGACTGGCGGTGCTGCAGCGCCTGGGCGTGCGCCTGCCCCCCCCCATGCTGGCCTCGCTGCGCAGCCAGCTGGGCTATCCCCTCGGCCTGGCCCTGCCACAGGTGGTGCGCTCCATGCTTGCCAGCGGTGAGGTGGTCGATCCTGCGGCCGAGGCCTCAGCCCTCAGCCGCTGATCCGGTGCCGCTCGAGCCGCTCTCCGGCCAGGCTCAGCAGGCCGGCAGGCAGCGGGTGGGCTGTTGCACTGAGGCCAAGCCAGCTGCTGGCTGAGTGGCGCAGATGCCCAGCCAGGGTGTCGGCATCCAGGTTCAACGACTCGACCGCCGGAGGCTGGGTTCCAAACAGAACCTGCCAGTGGTCAACATCGGGGTTGAGCTGGATGCTGCCATGCTGCAGCAGGCAGCCCCTCAGCCAGCGCTGGGCACTGCCGATGCGTTTGCAACCGCGCCCATCCACCAGATCGGCGGGGGTGCTGCGGGCAAAGCAGTCGTGGCCCACGGTGCAGGGATCGCCCCCGAACAGCAGCGGCTGCCCCAGGGCGGCGAAGGCGTCCTGCAACCAGGCGCAGATTCGTTCATAGGCCTGCAGGCGGCTGCAGCCTGGTTCGGGCCACACCAGCGCATAGCAGAGGTCGCCGCCGTGCAGCACGGCGCCGCCACCGGTTGGCCGGCGCACCAGCTCGCCCTGGTTGCGGGCCTGCCAGTCGAGCCAGCTGGATGCAACCGGGTGCTGGTGAAACCCCAGCGACAGGGTCGGGCGGCTCCAGCTGTAAAAGCGCAGCACCGGTTGCCCCAGCTCGAGCAGGGCCGCGTCGATGGCCATCTGCCAGATGCCGCCCAGACAGGTGGTCTGCAGCAGCGTGAACGCCATCGACGAAGCTGGTGCTGGTGCCATCGGGAGCGGCATGGAGCCAGAGCTCTGGAGTCTGCTGCCCCTGGTGCCCCTGGGTGGTCTGGCTGGTCTGCTCTCAGGTCTGCTGGGCATCGGAGGGGGGCTGGTGTTTTCACCGCTGTTGCTCTGGCTGGGCCATGGCCCCCACCAGGCCCTGGCCACCAGCAGCCTGGCGATCACCCTGACCACCCTGGGCGGCACCTGGAGCCATCTGCGCAGTCGGCAGCTGCCGCTGGCTCCGGCCCTGTCGATCGGTCTAGGGGCGGGCCTGGCCTCCATGGTCTTCAGCCAGTTGGGACGCGGCTGGAACGGTGCCCTGCTGCTGGCGCTGCAGTCGGCCATGTATGCGGTTCTCACCGTTGTGATCCGCCCATCCGATGGGGCCTGCCAGGTCCCATCGGCGAGCCGGCAGCCTCTGGCAGGTCTGGCGGCGGTCGGCCTTGTGGCGGGGCTGTCGAGCGGTCTGCTGGGGGTTGGCGGCGGTCTGGTGATGGTGCCGTTGATGGTGTCGCTGCTGCGGCTGCCGCTGCGCCTGGCGATCCGTCTGAGCACCCTGGCGGTGCTGGTGTCGGCAGGGGTGGCGGCCCCGACCTTTGTCGCCGATGGCCGTGGGCTTCTACCCATTGCCCTGGTGTTGGGCAGCGCGGCAGCGGTGGCTGCCCGCTGGTCAGCGGCCCGCCTCAACAAGGTTCCCGACGCTGTCCTGATCTGGCTGTTGCGCGGCCTGACCGCATTCCTCGCCGTTGACAGCGGCTGGCGTGCGGTCAGGCTCTGGCTCAGCTGAGCCGCTCCCAGAACCCTGGATCCAGCTCAAAGCCCAGCACGGCTGCCATCTGCCCCAGGTTCTGGCGACAGTTGAGGCCCCCGGCCCTGGCCCAGTCGTCGAGCACGAACAGGCGATGGGTAATCCACAGCTCGAGGGACTCCGGTGCAAACCGAATCCCTTCGCTGCGGTTGAACTGATGGGGCAGCAGCATGGCCACGTGGCGGGCCAGCTGGCCGCCGCTGCGCTCCAGCACCAGCGGCAGCCAGGGGCAGGCGGCATCGGCGCGCAGGCTCCACAGCCGCAGCTCAGCAATCTCAGACAGCTCCCGGGGGTCGTCCTCCGGACGTGGCCAGTCGAACACCAGCTCCAGATCCGCTCCTCGCTGCAGCACGGTTGCAGCTGGCAGTTGCCCCATGGCAGCCAACGGCTCCAGGGAGAGGGCCTGCACCTGGTCGACCGTGATCGTGAGCGGGGTCCATGCGCTGGCGCTGGCCATCAAGAGCTGTAACAGCAGGGCTTGTGAGGCTCGACCGTAGACCCGTCTGCATCAACAATGGTGGCCGTTGTCACTGATCACACGACGCTCATGGTCACCTCCCTGAATCAGGCTGAAGTGCTGATCGCCCTCGTGGTGGCTGCCCATGCCGGCGTGCTCGCCGTACGTCTCTGCTTCAGCCTCTACAAAGCCTGAAGCGGCAGCGTCCAGACCTTGGCAGAGCCCTGCAAGAACGCTAGAAGCGGGTCTGTCGGGTCTGGTTTCAGGGCCCGTCATCTGTTGACGCCCCCCTTCCCCGTCTGTGGTGCATTCCGTAGGCCGTCCGACGCTTCGCCCAGAGCCGTCGCCCCCCCGTCACGCCGTGTTTGCCCAGGACGGCCGTTTGATTGCCGTCTCCAGCGAGCGTCAGGAGTTGCTCTGCAGCCTGATCGGTCTGCTGGTCAAGGGATCCCTGGCCGTGGTGGTCTGCATCAGCCTGGTCCGTCTGGCAGTGGCCTACCAGGAGCGCATGGAGCGCCAGGGCGAGCTCAGCGCCGTGCTCCAGCTTGAAGAGGGCAAACTCGCCAAAGCCCGTGAGCGCTTTGACCAGTTGTTCAGCGTCGGCGGCGAGCAACGCCTGATCCGCGAGCAGAACCAGTGGATCGCGCCCAACCGTCTGCGGGTGGTGTGGAATCCGGCGACTCCCGGTCAGCCTGGCTCGTAAGTTTGGGGCCCCTGCCCCGCTCTGACGCATGGCGACCCGTTCACCTGCCGGCACCGTGCTGATCACCGGCACTACATCAGGTGTCGGGCTCAACGCCGTCAAGGCCCTGGTGGATCGGGGCTGGCATGTGGTCACAGCGAACCGTGACCCGGTGCGCGCGGCTGATGCGGCTGATCGGCTGGGGATTCCGTCTGAGCCCCTGACCCATCTGCGCATCGACCTGGGCGATCTCGACAGCGTGCGCACCGGTGTCGAAACCCTTGTCGCCTCGTTGCCTCGCCCCATCGATGCCCTGGTGATCAACGCGGCGGTCTACAAGCCCAGGCTCAAGCAGCCCGAGCGCTCGCCCCAGGGGTACGAGATCTCGATGGCCACCAACCACCTGGGTCACTTTCTGCTGATCCAGCTGTTGCTTGAGGATCTCAGGCGTTCGCAGCACCCCTCCAGGCGGGTGGTGATTCTGGGCACGGTGACCGCCAACTCCAAGGAGCTGGGGGGCAAGATTCCGATCCCTGCGCCAGCTGACCTGGGCGATCTGAGCGGCTTCAAGGCGGGCTTCAAGGAGCCCATCGCCATGGCCAATGGCAAGCCGTTCAAGCCCGGTAAGGCCTACAAGGACAGCAAACTCTGCAACATGATCACCACCCAGGAGCTGCACCGGCGCCTCCACGGGGAGACCGGCATCGTGTTCAGCTCGTTGTATCCGGGCTGCGTTGCCGACACGCCGCTGTTTCGCAACACACCGCGGGCGTTTCAGACGATCTTCCCCTGGTTCCAGAAGAACGTGACCGGTGGCTACGTCAGTCAGGCCCTTGCCGGTGAGCGGGTGGCCCAGGTGGTGGCCGATCCCGAGTTTGCCAGCTCCGGCGTTCACTGGAGCTGGGGTAACCGCCAGAAGAAGGGCGGCAAGCAGTTCAGCCAGGAGCTCTCCGACAAGGCCAGCAACCCTGAAACCGCTCAGGGAGTCTGGGACCTGTCTCTCAAACTGGTTGGCCTGGCCTGATCCCGTCTGGCGGGCCCTGTTGCCTCCTGATCGGCGCCCCTGCCTCCGAACCCTCGAGGTCCGGAGGCAGGGGCTTGGGGTCCCCACTGTTCCTGCAGGCCCTGCGGCAGTGATGACATGTCATCACCGCGGCAGGGGGTGGTTACAGACACCCGGCAGGTTTCACCGTGACCACGCCTCTGGCCATGGAAAGGCCACCGGGCAAGGCTTGCAGGACACCAGTGAGGGTCTGAAATACAACCAGACAGAGGTGGCCAGCCGTCCTCCCAGTCAACGTCTTTCAAACTGCTGATGTGTTGATTGAAGCCAACACCCAGCGCGACGCTACCCGGTCAATCAAAACCCAGCAGATCGAAGATCTCGCGGTCCTTGAGCGATTCGGCTTCGAGCGGTTCCACACTCTCGAGCATGCGCCGGGCCAGATTCAGGTACTCGTTCTGGACGGCTTCCACCTCGGGGGTGGACTCCATTTCGAAGATGGTGCATTTTTTGAGGCGTGAGCGGCGAATGGCGTCCAGATCGGGGAAGTGCGCCATCGTCTTCATTCCCACCCGGTCGTTGAAGCGATCGATCTGGTCGGTGTCCTTGGAGCGGTTGGCCACCACACCCCCCAGGCGCACCTTGTAGTTTTTGGCCTTGGCCTGGATCGCGGCGATGATCCGGTTCATCGCAAAGATCGAGTCGAAGTCGTTGGCGGTGACGATCAGGCAGTAATCAGCATGCTGCAGAGGTGCTGCAAAACCGCCGCACACCACATCGCCCAGCACATCGAAGATCACCACATCGGTGTCTTCGAGCAGGTGGTGCTCCTTGAGCAGCTTGACCGTTTGGCCGGTCACGTAGCCGCCGCAGCCGGTTCCTGCCGGTGGGCCACCCGATTCGACGCACTGAACCCCGTTGAAACCCTCGAAGACGAAATCTTCGGGGCGTAGCTCCTCGGTGTGAAAGTCGACGGTCTCGAGGATGTCGATGACCGTTGGCACCATCTGCTTGGTGAGCGTGAACGTCGAGTCGTGCTTGGGATCGCAGCCGATCTGCAGGACCCGCTTGCCCAGTTTGGAAAATGCGGCCGAAAGATTCGAGCTGGTGGTGCTTTTGCCGATGCCTCCCTTGCCGTAGACGGCAATCACCAGCGCCCCTTCAGCGATGTTGAGGCCAGGTTCCTGGTGCACCTGAACGCTGCCCTCACCATCGGGGCGGCTGAGCGTGGTGGTCATAACGGTGCTGGATGCCGACCACTGCCGGCTGCGTTGTCTTGTGTCCATCCAACCGCGGCTGCGACACCATGCACGGGATTGTCATGCAAAGCGAAACAAGGCCGGTGCGAATCCCAACACCACAGCACCTTGTGCGTAGAAATACTCACCAGGCCTGGATGTTGCGTTTCAGGATGTCTGCCTTGGCGTGACGAACACGACCGCACTTTCGGCCTGTGTGTGTCATCGGTTGTGCGTGTTGGAGCCTGCATCGGCCAGCTGCACGTCAGCAGTTGTGTTTCAGCGTCGCAGTATGCGTTCTTTGCATCACGTGGTGGAATCTGGTGCAGCGGCTTGGCTGGTCCTGACGGCAGACTGTGTCTCGATCACGGGGCTCTTCAGTCTTGTCTGACGTTGCTGAAGGCCATGAGTTGTTCACGCACCGTGTCGTGCTGCAGTGACAGCTCCAGGAGATAGGCGCTGAGGTTGCTCAGCGAGCGCCCTTGCTCGGCACTGCGTTGGAGCAAGGCCTCAAACACATGGTGCGGCAAGGTGATGCAGATCCGTTGCGGATGCCGCAGGCTCAACTTGCAGGCCTTTGATTGGGTCGCCACAGCATCGATTCGCTGAACTTCTTCCTCTCTAGGCAAGCGAAGATCCTGGTGTGAATCCTGATTTCGGGGCCCCGATGACGGGATGTCCTCTTCAGGGGACTTGACGCCAATGGTTCTGCGATTTGTATGGGCTCCAACAGCTGTGTTGTCCATGCGTGTGTTGGTTGTTGACGACCATCTGCTGCTGGGCCAGGCCATCGGTGGACTGTTGACTCAGTTGTTTCCACTGGACTTGCAAGGGGTCTGCGGATCGGTCGCCGATGCCCTGGTGCTGTTGGCCAACTGCTCCCCCGATCTGTTGTTGTTGGATGTCTGCTTGCCGGGGGAGCGTTGGCAAGATCTGGCAGAGCCCTATCTGGCCGGCAATTCCCAGGGAGCGCTGCTGTTCGTCACCGGTCATGACGCCTCCTTTGAACCCCCTGCTGCCCTGGGCCAGCAGGTGTTGGGTGTGATTCACAAGAGTGTTTGCTGGGCCGAGCTGATTGCGGTCGTCAGCCCATGGCTGCAACGCTCTGGTGCAGGTTCAGAGACGTTGCTCTGCAGCCAGCGCCTGTCGCCTGACTGGTTGTCTCCCCGGGAGCTCCGGGTGTTTGAGGCCCTTGGCAAGGGCATGCTCAACCGCGAGATCGCTGAACATCTTGGTCTGAGCACAGCCACGGTCGATTCGTATCGCAAGTCCATCTGTTCCAAGCTGGGCGTCAGCGGTACCGAGCTTGTGCGTCAGGCGGTGATCAGCCGTTGCCTGCCTGCGGCTTCGCTGCGGCCTGTTGCAGGCTGAGGCGAATCTCTGCACCTCCCAGAACGGGGCAGGTGCCCAGCAACACTCGGCCGCCATGGTTCTTGGTCACCATCGCAGCGGTGAACAGGCCCAGGCCAAGCCCTTCGTTCTTGCTGGAACACAGTTGCAGGGCTTCCACGTCAAGACTTGGCAGCCCCGGACCGCTGTCAGCGATTGTCAGCCATACCTCGGTGGCCTGTGACTCCAACCGGATCAGCAGACGTCGCTGCGCCGGTGGTCGTTCCTGCAGCGCCTCGATGGCATTGCGCAGCAGATTGCTGACGGCGATGCGCAACTGACCCGGGTCAGCGTCGATGCGCGTCGGGCGCTCCAGCCCCTTGCAGATCAGCTGCACACTGTGCTGCTCCAGTTGGCTGCGCAGATCAGCAATCAGGTTGCCCAGCAACGTTGTCAGGTTGACCGGCTGGTGACTGCTGCGGTTGGCGCTGCGCAGCAGGCCGCTGATCGTCATGGTGATGGCGTCGATCTTCTGGGCGGTCTGATGCAGCAGCAACAGGCCCTCGCCCAATGCGGCCTGTGCGCCCTGTTGCTCCTGTTCGCAGGCTGTCTGGTCCTGCAGAAGCAGCAGTTGCCGGCATTGCAGCAACAACAATGCCAGTGGTTGGCGCAGCTCATGCACCAGGGTCACCCCTTTGAGGCAGGCCTGCAGGGCCTGCTGCAACCGGGCGTGCTCCACGGCCAGGGCCTCCTCAGTTGCCATCCGCTGGCTGATGTCGAGCGCGTGAATCAGCAGCAGTCCATCGCGCGTTCGGTGTGCCGGTAGTTCCGTGGTCGTGATCTCGGCCGTCAACTCAGCTGCACTGCCACCAAAGGTCAGCCGCGTCGGTTGCTGCGGCGATGGGACGGGGTCGGCAATGCTGTTCCAGGGGCGACCGACCAGCTCGTGTTGCGGCCGCTGCAGCAACGTGACCATCGCCGGATTCACCATTGCGATGCGCCCGGTGCTGGTGTGGCAGAGGGCGATGCCCACGGGCGAGTTGCTGATGATGCTCTGAAGCAGGGCTTGGCTCTGATCAAGCCTGGCTCTGAGGTGGGTGGCCCACAGGCAGAGGCCGATGGCTGCGGCCTGCACCGGCAGGCGCTGGATGGCATCGTGTGGAGCGATCTCAGGGTTCAGGTGTGCCGTGGCCGCTGCCAGCGCCAGCAGCACGATCCCGAGAAGACTTTCCTGCAGCAAGGGAAGCACCGCAATGCCGACCAGAAACGGCAGGGCATAGATGTTGAGAATCGGCTGCACTCCCGCTGCCGCCAGGTTCACTTCGATCGTCTTGATCAGAACCATGGCCACCACCAGCAGGAGCCACCGGATCCAGCAGTTGCTCACCAGACCTTTCAACCGCCCCTTGCTTGGGGGTTGACAGAGTCGGGTAGCAACGGGATTCATGCTGAGCTGCTGAGCTGCTGAGCTGCTGAGCTGCTGAGCTGCTTTTTTAGCGCTCGTCGTGTTGCTGAAGTGTTGGACCGTGTCGCTGTGTATCGGTTATGCAAAAGACGCATGACACCAGGCCGGCTCCAGGGGCCGGCGGGCGGGGCCTGGCGAGCTCGGGGGCCCTGCCCGCCATGGTCGCCCTGTCGTGCTCAGCGGCTGAAATGGGCCTTGGCTTCGTAGAGAACCTCGTCGGTGATGGTCGCGATGCCGCGCTCGCGGGCAAACGTCTCGGTGTTGCGCTTGACCTTGGGCCGCACGAAGAAGGGGATCTTGGCCAGTTCGGCCTCGCCGTCGCTGCTCCAGCGCAGTGTCGTTGCGGTGCCCTCCTGGGCGTCGCCCGCGACCGGCTGATGATCAGCGTTGGCAGGCGACGCTGAATCAGCCGTCTCGCTTCCCTTTGGGGCCCCCTCGCCCAGGTGACTGCGGTGCCCGTCAACAAACTCGAAGTCATGGCGGAACATGCCGATCAGGTGTTCCTCCAGCCCCATCATCAGCGGGTGAACCCAGCTGTCAAAGAGCACGTTGGCACCTTCGAATCCCATGACAGGGCTGTAGCGGGCTGGCACGTCCTGGACGTGCAGCGGGGCGCTGATCACCGCACAGGGAACGCCCAGGCGTTTGGCGCTGTGGCGTTCCATCTGGGTGCCGAGCACCAGCTCAGGGGCTGCCTCGGCCATGGCGGCTTCAACGGCCAGGTAGTCGTCGGAGATCAACGCCTCCAGATGCAGCTCGGCGGCGGCGGCGCGCACGTCGCGGGCCATCTCCCGGCTGTAGGTGCCCAGCCCGACCACCTGAAAGCCAAGCTCCCGGCTGGCGATGCGTGCGGCGGCGATGGCGTGGCTGCCATCGCCAAAGATGAACACCCGCTTGCCCGTCAGATAGGTCGAATCGACCGAGCGCGAATACCAGGGCAACTGCGAGCGTGTTTCGGCATCACAGCGACCATCGGCCTGCGCTGAGAGCTCAGCCGGCGGCTCGAGATCCAGCGCTGCGTGGAGTTCCCGCAGGAACGCGACCGTGGCTCCGATTCCGATCGGCACGGTCTTGACCGTGGTCATGCCGAAGCTGCGCTCCAGCCAGCTGCAGACCGGTCCGGCGACTTCGGGATACAGGCACACGTTGGCATCGGCACTGGGGATGCGCAGCAGGTCTGCCGGGCGCGCCCCAAGTGGCGCCACCACCGTTACATCGATGCCATGGCTGGCGAGCAGCCCGGTGATTTCGCGCACATCGTCGCGGCAGCGAAAGCCCAGCCGGCTGGGACCCAGCAGGTTGACCCGTGGTCTGCGGCCTTCACGGCGCCAGCGGCTGGGGTCGGCCTTGGGCGATCCCGGCTGTGGCAGCTGGGGTTTGAGCAGGTTGCGCACCAGTTGGTAGAAGGTTTCTGCCGCACCCCAGTTCTCTTTCTTGGAGTAGGCGGGCAGCTCGAGGTTCACCATCGGGATCCCACCCAGGTCCATGCCGGCCGCCAGGGCTCCCGGCTGGTCCTGGATCAGCTCGGCGGTGCAGCTCTCACCCACCAGCAGGGCCTCGGGCTTGAACCGCTGCACCGCTTCGGCGATCGACCGCTTGACCAGCTCGGCGGTATCGCCGCCCAGATCGCGGGCCTGAAAGGTGGTGTAGGTGACCGGCGGCCGACGCTGCTGCCGCTCGATCATGGTGAACAGCAGATCGGCATAGGTGTCGCCCTGGGGTGCATGCAGCACGTAGTGCACGCCCTCCATGGAATCGGCGATGCGCATAGCGCCCACATGGGGCGGGCCTTCGTAGGTCCAAAGAGTCAGTTCCATGGGTGCTGCCGTGTTTCAAGCAAAGGAAAGGGCGCCGCGGCGGCGCAGGGGGCGGGCAAACAGTTCGGCCAGATCGGCGGCCTGATCGATGCCGTGAATGGGGCTGAACACCAGCTCGATCGACCATTTGGTGGCGATGCCTTCAGCCTCGAGCGGATTGGCCAGCCCCAGTCCGCAGACCACCAGGTCGGGGCGTTGGGCCATGACCCGCTCGAGCTGCCGCTCGACATGCTGGCCTTCGCTCAGCTGGGTACCAGGGGGCAACAGCGCCAGTTCGGCGGCCATCAACTGGCGATCGAGATAGGGAGTCCCCACCTCGACCAGTTGCATGCCGCAGTCCTGGCTCAAAAATCGCGCCAGGGGGATCTCGAGCTGGGAATCGGGCAGGAGAAACAGACGTTTGCCCGCCAACGTCTCCTTGTGGGGAGCCAACGCCCGTTGGCCGCGCTCCACCAGTGGATCGAGCACCGCGCTCACCAGCCCTGGATCGATGCCGAAGGCCGCTGCCGCTGCCGCCATCCAGGCGCGACTGCCCGTGATCCCGAGGGGGTACGGCGCGCTGATCAGCTCTGCCCCCCGGTCGATCAGGGCGCGGGCGCTGCCGCTCAGATAGGGCTGTGCCAGCAGCAATTTAGTGCCGGGCCCCACCACCGGCAGCTGGGTGGATCGCCTTGGCGGCAGTGTCGAGACCTTGTCGATACCAAGCCTGGCAAACAGGTTCACCAACCGGTCTTCGACCGCATCGGCCAGGGTGCCGGCGATCAGCAGGTGCTCGGCGGCCTTGCCTGTGCCTGGACCGTCGCCAGCTTCTGGGGCCCCCATCAGCGGAATCAGGGCCTGCAGGGCGCCGTCTTCGCCTTGGGTGAAGGTGGTCTCAATGCCGCTGCCGCTGTAGTTGAGCACCGTGACGCGGCCCCGGTGCTGCACGTTCAGCCGCTCGGCCGCCTTGGCCAGGTCGAGTTTGATCACCTCGCTGGGACAGCTGCCCACCAGAAACAGGGTGCGGATTTCGGGGCGCCGCGCCAGCAGCTGGGCCACAAGCCGGTCGAGCTCCTCATTGGCGTCGGCCAGACCCGCCAGATCGCGCTCGCCGAGAATTGCGGTGCCGAAGCGGGGCTCGGCAAAGATCATCACCCCGGCGGCGCTCTGAATCAGGTGGGCGCAGGTGCGCGACCCCACCACCAGAAAGAAGGCATCGGGCATGCGGCGATGCAGCCAGACGATCGACGTGAGTCCGCAGAACACCTCCCGCTGGCCGCTCTCCTTGATCACCTCGAAATGGGGTTGAGGCAACGTGCTCGTCATGGCAGACCTGCTGCCGAAGTCCTTCCCTCGCTAGCGCGGCCCGGGACCCCGCGACACCCCTGCCGCACAAGCTGTGATTCAGCTGTGGGCAAAGGAGCACAAACCAGAGTCAGCGTTCAACCCAAGGCGAGTGTCGGCTTTGGTGTTGCTTGCCACAGCTCGGGCCGTGCTGCGGTGCTCAGCTGGCCCCAGTTTGAACGAAGAAGCCGCTATGGGCTCAGAAGACGGCCGCATGCTGGCCATCTGGGATGTGGTCTTGCTGGGTTTCGTGATGGCGATGATGGCCGGTGTGCTCACCGGTGGTCCGCAGGCCTGAGTGGCCTCTCAGGGATTGCAGCCCTGGCACTGGCCTGGATCGGCGCTCACAAGCCCGTCAGCCCGGGGCTGAAGACGACGCTCCCTGCATTGGGGGCAGGCCCAGATCTCGAACCGAGTGAGCGCGGTCGGTTCACCGCACCAGCTGCACGGCAGCCCGGCAACGGTGTCGACCAGCCCCCAGCCCGGCGCCTCACAGCTCGGGCAGCCAGTGCGCAGCCGCCGCACCAACGCCACTCCAAGCCGCCGCAACGACGCCATGCGGGTGGGGTTGAGATGGGCGCGCATGTCGGTTTCGAGTTGCACGCGCCCCTGGGCATCGGCGCTTCGGCTTGTTGCGATCGCCTGCCTCAGCTCCGTGATCGAGGTGAGGCCCTTGTACAGCGGAGCGCCAGGCGTCCAGCTCGCTGGCCGGGCGATCACCCCATGGCTCGGAAACCCGACACGGTCGAGCCAGGCTGTCGGATCCCCATCGGGTTCAAACACCTGCTGGTCAAAGTTGGTCCGTAGCTCGAGCCTCTGCTCGACGATCTCAACGCCGCGCTCGAGGTCGAGCCACAGCAGCAGCTCCTGACCGACCGGCAGCATCGCTGCAGCCGGATGGGGACCGAAGCTGCCTTCGCTGGCCAGCCCCAGCCGCAGGCCTGTTTGCTCGAGGCCGAGCCTGGCCTTGCGCCTGCAGGTTTCGCGTGCATCGGCGGGCCGATCGACGTCGCCACTGAACGTGCCCAGCTGGTCGGTGTCGCAGGGACAGCTCACCACTGTCAGGCCCAGCCCAAGCCGGAAGGGCCGCGCGAGAGCCCGTTCCTTGCCATGACGCGTGGTCAGACAGATCAACCCGGTGTGTGGCGACGCGGCCATGGTCTTCAGCTGGCTGGTCAATCACGCAGGTTGAGGGGATTGGGTTCCACCAGCCCACGACGACGCAATTCAGCCAGAAACCCCCGCGCTAGTCGGGCCTCATCGGTGTGGAGCCTGGCCTGATGCAGCATGACCAGAGACCGCACCAGTACCCAGCTCACGGCCAGCAGCGCCAACGCAGCCATGGTGGTGGAGGCAAAGGAAGAACGGGCCCCGGATGTCTAGGACAGGTGCATCGGATCCTGGGGCAGATGGACAGCAGGTCGGCAGCAGCTTGGCGGCTCGGTCAGTGAGCCTCGCAGATGGCCGCTCGCGTCACAAATCTGTCTGGGAAACGCCATTCGAGGCGTTGATCTGCTAGGGGCTTCACCTCAGATGCTTTGCGGTTGAGATGTAGTTTGCAGCGCTTCCTTGCACTGCGCTGCAACGGCTCTGGGTCATTCATTAGTTGTTCTGATCGGCGTGATTGCAGGTTCTCGTTGATGACGGCCTGAAAAGGAACCTTTTCTGTTTCTAAACCTTGTAGGGTGGCGCCCACCTGACGGGGTTCGCCCACCATGACCGCGCCACAGAAGCTCACCCGCAGCAGCTGCGACGCCCTCGGCACTCACCTGCGCAACCTGGCTCGGATTCCGTTGCTCACCCATGAGGAGGAGATCACGCTGGCCCGGGCTGTGCAGAGCCTGCGCCGGCTCGACGAGATCAACGAGGAGCTGACCCTTCGCTCAGGTGGGCAGGCACCTTCCCTTGAGGCGTTGGCCGCAGAAGCCGGTCTCACACCGCTTGAACTGGTGCGCGGCCGCCGCCGCGGGCTGCGGGCCAAGCAGCGCATGGTGTCAGCCAACCTGCGCCTGGTGGTGACCGTCGCCCGCAAGTACGCCAGTCGCCAGCTCGAGCTCGAAGACCTGATCCAGGAGGGCAACATCGGCCTGATCAAGGCCGTTGAGCGGTTTGATCCGACCCGTGGTTACAAGTTTTCGACCTACGCCTACTGGTGGATCCGCGAAGGCATCACCCGGGCCATCGCCGACAAGAGCCGCACGATTCGCCTGCCCGTTCATGTGGGTGAGGTGCTGGGCAAGCTGCGCCGAGCCCAGCAGACCCTCTCGCAGCAGCTGGGCCGCACCCCGACGATCGAGGAGCTGGCTGGCGAGACGGGCTTCAAGCCCCTTGATATCGAGGAGCTGCTGTTCAGGGCCCAGCAGCCCGTGAGCCTTGATGCGGGCGCGCAGCACGAGTCTGACGGCAGCAGCCTGATGGATCGCCTGCACTGCTCAGCGATTCAGCCTGAGCAACGCCTGGTGGGTCAGTTGTTCAGCAACGATCTTGAGCAGTTGCTGCACGAGCTGCCAGCCCAGGAAGCCGAGTTGCTGCGCCTGCGCTACGGCATCAATGGTGTGGAACCCCAGAACCTCAGTGCCGTGGCCCGCAGCATGGGTGTCACCCGTGACACCGCCCGCGGTATTGAGCGTCGTGCCCTGGCTGCGGTGCGCGATCTTTCATACCGGGTTGTTGATTACATCAAGGAGGCGTGATCAACTGCCTCCGATTCATGGCATCAAGCATTGGCATTGGCCCGTCGGCGCCACAGCCGCCAGATCTTCTCCAGTTCGAGAAACAGGAAGAACAGCAGACTGAAGCCGATGCAGAGCAGCAGATCCTCGGCCTGGAGCGGGGTCGTGCCAAAGAAGTTTGACAACGCTGGCACATAGAGCAGCAACATCTGCAGCAGCGTCGTCAGCGCCACTGAGCCCAGCAGGGCTGGGTTAGAAAACGGGTTGACCTGGAACAACGGCAGGGTGCTGCGTGCCGACAGCGCGTGCCCCATCTGCGCGAGGCACAGGGTGGTGAACACCATGGTGGCCCAGGGTTCATCACGCTGGGCTGCAATCATCATCATGGCCACGGTCATCAGGCCGAACACGACTCCTGTGCGCAGGATGTAGGTGCCTGTGCCAGCCGCAAAGATCGATTCACCCGGTTCAGCGGGCGGGCGCTGCATCAGGCCCTGCTCACCAGGTTCGAGGGCCAGGGCGAGGGCGGGCAGACCGTCGGTCACCAGATTCATCCAGAGAATCTGAAGCGGTGTCAGTGGGACTCCCACCAGACCCAGGAGGGGCGCGGCAGCAATTGTGACCAGCTCACCAACATTGCTGCCCAGGATGTACTTCACAAAGCGCCGGATGTTGGCGTACACCAGGCGCCCCTCTTCAACCGCGTTGACGATCGTGGCGAAGTTGTCGTCGAGCAGCACCATGTCGGCCGCTTCCTTGCTGACCTCGGTGCCGGTGATGCCCATGGCCACGCCGATGTGGGCCTGCTTGAGGGCGGGGGCGTCGTTCACCCCGTCACCGGTCATCGCCACGATCTGTTTGTTGGCCTGCAGGGCCTTGACGATGCGCAGCTTCTGATCGGGGGGAACCCGTGCGTAGACGCTGCAACGGGCCACGGCCTGCTGCAGCTCGTTGTCGTTCATCGCTTCGAGCTGGCGGCCGAGAATGACTTCTGCGGTGTCGTCGGTCAGCCCGATGGCGCTGCCAATCGCCCGGGCCGTGAGTGGATGGTCACCGGTGATCATCACTGGGCGAATGCCTGCGAGCCGGCAGGTGGCCACCGCCTGACTGACCTCGGGTCGAGCCGGATCAAGCTGCGCCATCAGGCCGAGCAACACCTGGCCTGCGAGTTCGTGGTCGCTGCTCCGATGGTCTGGGCCGCAGGCAAAGGCCAGCACCCGCAGGCCACTGGCGGCCAGCTCCTGGGCCTGCTGTAGCCACCAATCGCTCTGGGCAGTGCTCATCGTGACCACACCGGAGCCATCGACCCAGCGATTGCAGCGGTTGATGATCACCTCGGGCGCCCCCTTGCTGATCAACAGGGGGCCTGAACCGCTGGCGCTGCTGCCCAATGGCGCCTGCAGGCTGGCACTGGGGTCGTCGATCCAGACCGCCATCAGCTGGCGCTCTGAGCTGAAGGGAATCTCGGAGCAGCGTCGGTATTGATTGCGCAGCGCGAAGTCGTCGACCCCGATCTTGCCCGCGACCACCGACAGTGCCCCTTCGGTGGGGTCGCCCAGGATCTCCCAGCTGCCGTCTTGATTTTGCTTGAGCTCGGCGTCGCTGCACAGCACGCCGGCCTGTAACAGCAGTTGCTGCAGGCCTGGCACGACTCCCTGCCTGGCTCCGGCCGGGGGTGTGAGGTCTGCACTGTCGAAGGTTCCTGTGGGCACATATCCCTGACCCGACACCGACACCCGGGTGGTTCCGAGCCGCAGTTCCTGGACCACCTGGCGGTTCTGGGTGAGGGTGCCGGTCTTGTCGGAGCAGATCACCGTCACCGAGCCCAGGCCTTCGACGGCGGGCAGCCGGCGAATCAGCGCCGCACGGCGCACCATGCGCTGGGTGCCAATGGCCAGGGTCACCGTGATCACGGCGGGCAGACCCTCGGGCACGATCGCCACGGCCATCGATAGCGACACCTCGAGCAGGTTGAGCAGTGACTGACCGAGGAACCAGCCGAGAATCACCACCACGGCCACCAGTGCCAGGGCGCTGGCCACCAGCACATTGGCCAGGCCATCGAGGCGATCCTGCAGGGGGGTGTTGCCGCTGTCGGCCGTGTTGATCAGCTCGGCGATCTGCCCCAGTTCGGTGCTCATGCCCGTGGAACCGATCACGGCCACACCGCGCCCACGCACGACCTCGGTGCCCTGGAAGACGCAGTTCTGGCGTTCGAGCACGGGCGTGTCGGCATCAAGAACCAGATCGGCCTTCTTGAACACGGCTTCGGCTTCTCCCGTGAGGGCTGCTTCGCGCACGCCCAGATCGGCCACTTCGATCAGCCTGGCGTCGGCAGGAATCCGATCGCCTGCTTCGAGGCGGATCAGGTCTCCCGGCACCAGCTCTTCGCTGGAGAGCCTGAGCCACTGCCCGTCGCGGCGCACCTGAACCAGCGGCTGGGCCATGTTGCGCAGGGCCAGCAATGCCTTTTGGGCACGGCTTTCCTGGGCATAGCCCAGCAGGCCGTTGAGGACCACGATCACCAGGATCGCGATGGCATCTTTGGGAAACGTCTGCTGATAGACATCGATGCCCGCCGAAACGGCGGCCACCACCAGCAGCATGATCAGCATGATGTTGCTGAACTGGTCCCAGAGGATCTCAAGCGTGCTGCGGCCGGCCTTGAGTTCCAGGCGGTTGAGGCCGACCTCGGCGAGTCGGCGCGAGACCTCGGCGGTGCTGAGGCCTTCTGGACTGGAGTTCAGATCGGCGAGTGCGTCGCCGACGCTGCGGGCGTGCCAGGCCGAGATCTGTTTGCTATTCACCGAACTGACGTCAACCGTTTTGTGACCCTAGATCGTAAGCCTCCCTTTTTTGTCGCACTGAAGTCGTCGCGTTCAGGCAAGGGCCTCGGGTGGCTTGGCAGTGGCAGCGCGATCGCGGCTTTGGAGCAAGCGGGCCTCCAGCAGCATCAGTCCAAGCACCGTGGTCACGGTGACCATGATCACCAGGGCCGAGAACTGCTGGTCATTGATCACGCCGGCATTCAGGGCTGTGGAGGCAAACACCAGTCCAGGCAGCCCGCGGGGAATCAACCCGTACACCACGGTCCAGCGGTCGATGCCACTGTTGCTGTCGCTGGCGGTGACCCCAAAGCCGCAGGCCAGTTTGCTCAGCAGGGCCGCCACCAACAGAACCCCGGCCAGCAGCCAGGCCGCACCATTGAGCAGCGAGCCTGCCGACACTCGCATGCCCACGCTGATGAAGTACAGGGGAAGAAAAACGTCGGAGACCATTCCGAGCAGCCTTGCGTCCTGGCTCTCCCGGGGGCAGAGACGACTGACCAGCACGCCACCCCAGAGTGCACCCAGCAGGGAGGTCAGTCCGCTCACTTCGCCAACCCAGGCCGAACCGATCAGCATCATCAAGACCGCCATATTGCTTGTGGGGCGTTCGGGTCTGTGACGAATCCACCAGCTGGTCAGCCCGTAGCTCAGTGCTGCCGCCGCTACGCCTGAGATCAGGCTCAGCCAACCGGTGCCACCCCGGGAGAGCGACTGTGCTCCAGTTGCAACGGCCAGGCTCAACAAGGCGATTGCAGGGAGGTCGTCCAACACCGAGACCCCGACCAACAGGCGGCCTGTCGGGCTTTGCAGAGCCTGGCGCTGGGCCAGCAAGCGCAGGGTCACGCCTGTCCCGGTTGCAGACAGGCAGGCCAGGCAGAGCAGGGCCGTGGCCGGTTTCATGGCAAACCAGCTCACCAGGGGCCCGTAGGCCAGCAGCGGCGTTAGGAAGCTAAGGGCCACCAGACGCAGAATCGTGCCACGACGCGAGACCAGCAGGTCGCCCCTTACTTCCAGTCCGACCTGGAAGAAAAGGCTGAGAACCCCGAGTTCGGTCAGGCCACTGAGCGGAGCCACCGCTTTGTAGGGCAGCACGGTGTTGCCGAGTAGAAACCCGACTCCGAGTTCGATCACGATGGCCGGTATGGCCCAACGTGACAGTCGACCCTCCATGAGCCTGGTCGTCGCCAGGCCCAGAATCAGCACCAACAACGTTGTCAGCAGTGATGGATCCTGCACGCTTTCGCCATCACGACCACGCAGCCTAGGTTGATCAATTGCTGGTTCACGCCAAGGTGCCAACCAAGGGGCTGGCCTGGCTGGGCAGCCTGAAGTCTGTGTTATGGGGCTCCTCTGCCCACCATCGCCCACGCCGAAGAGCGCCTCAACAGTGCCGAGGCTCTGGCGATTCTGAGCTCCGATGCCCTCTCGTCGGTGGCTTGCGCCATCCAGGAGATCGTTCTGGTGCTGGGTATGGCGGGTGCACCAGGGTTGTGACAACCGTCGGTTTCTACCTCTGAGGCGCCACAATCGCGCCATGCTTCCCTTCCACTGGCTCACCCAGACCATCGCCCTGGGTCTGGGGATCTCCTTCAGCCCCATCAACATTGCCCTGGTTGCCCTGTTGCTGCTGGGCCGCAACCCGCTGAGGCGCTGCGCCACCTACCTGGGGGGCTGGATGTTGGCCAATGGCGGAGCCCTTGCCGCCGTGGTGCTGATCGGCAGTCGCTACAGCGGCTCCCTGCACATCGGCAGCCGCGGCCAGGTGCTGATGGATCTGATCGGTGCCGGCGCCCTGGTGGGCCTCGGCTTGTTTCAACTCACCCCGGCGGTCGCCATGGGTGAGGAGAACTGGGCGATGCAGTTGATGGCCCAGCTACCTGAGCTCGATTGGTTTCCGTTGATGGGCCTTGGGGCCGGATGTGCCCTGGTCAGTCCAGAAAACCTGGTTTTCTATGTGAAGGAGGGCAGCATGCTGCTTACCAATCACACGGGTCTGCAGGGAGATCTGACCGTGGGAGCTGTTTTTGTGGCAGTGACCACTTCACTCTTGCTATTGCCGCCTTTGGCCTGGATGCTTAGTCGTGGGCAGCTACGTGATCCGCTCACCAGGCTCAACGACTGGTTGGTCCACCGTGCCGAATGGTTGGTTGGAGTGTTTGCGTTGCTGCTGGGTGTCTATCTCGGTTGGCAGGGCATTGAGGGGCTGCATCAAATGGCCCTGATCTCCCTGTCACCAATCTGAACCTGCATGGGCTGGCATCCCCACCTCTGGCATCCCCACCTCTGGCATCCCACCACCCAGGTCGCCACCAGCCCTGAGCCGTTGCAGGTGCGCTCCGCCCGCGGTTGTGAGCTTGAGCTGGCCGATGGGCGGCGTTTGATTGATGCGATCAGCAGCTGGTGGGTAACCCTGCATGGCCATGCTGAGCCGTCGATTGCGGCGGCGATCGCTGCCCAGGCCCGGCAGCTCGAGCAGGTGATCTTTGCCAACTTCAGCCATGGGCCGGCCGAGCAGCTCGCCACCAGGCTCAGCGCCCTGACCGGCCTGCAGCGTCTGTTTTTTTCAGACAATGGCTCCACTGCGGTGGAGGTCGCGCTCAAGATCGCCTGGCAGTGGTGGAGCAACCAGGGGGAGTCACGTCACCAGCTCATTGCCTTTGAGGGTGCCTACCACGGCGACACCGTTGGCGCCATGGCCCTGGGTGAGCGCTCCCTGTTCACGGCCCCGTTCGAGCGGCTGCTGTTTGCTGTGGCTCGGGTGCCCTGGCCCCACACCCATTGGGGAGACGATGATCGCGAGCGCGCTGAGCGGCAGGCTCTTGAGCAGCTCGACGTTGCTCTGCAGACGCCGACCGCGGCGGTGATTCTTGAGCCGCTGCTGCAGGGAGCTTCGGGCATGCGCCTGGTGCGGCCTGGCTTTCTACGTGCGGTGGCCGAGCGGGCCAGGGCTGCCGGCGCGCTGCTGATCGCCGATGAGGTGATGACCGGCTTTGGCCGCACCGGTGCCCTGTTTGCCTGTCAGAAAGCCGGGGTTCATCCCGATCTGATGTGTCTCTCGAAGGGGCTCACCGGCGGTTTCCTGCCGATGGGGGTCACGATGGCCAGCGAGCGCCTTTACCAGGGCTTCATCGGCAGCGATCCATCGCTGACCTTTTTCCATGGCCACAGCTTCACTGCCAATCCCCTGGGTTGTGCGGCGGCCCTGGCCAGTCTCGATCTGCTGCAGGCCATGCCTGAACGGTTTCAGCAATTTGAGGTGCGCCACATCCCGCTGCTGGAGCAACTGGCCCTGCACCCGCGGGTGAGTCGCCCACGGGCTTTGGGCACCATTGCCGCGTTTGATGTTGACGCTGGTGCCAGTGGCTATCTCAATCCGGTGGGCAAACAGATCCAGCGCAGCTGCCTGGATCAGGGCGTGTATCTGCGGCCCCTGGGAAATACCGTTTATCTGCTGCCGCCGCTGAGCATCAGTGACCCGCAGCTGCAACAGTGCTACGAAGGCCTCGCGATCGCGCTGGAGCGGTTGGAGTGAGGTTCAGCCCGGCAGAATCACCCGGTCGATCACGTGCACGACACCGTTGTCGCAGGCGATGTCGGCGGTCACCACCGTCGCATTCTTGACTTCGAACGGTTCGTTGCGGCGGATGGGCACCGGGGCCCCCTCAAGGCTCTCCCACTCAGGCTGTCCGACCAGATCGGCCCGCTGGTGGGCACCGGCCAGCACATGAAACTTGAGGATGCGCGCCAACTGGGGAGGGTTGTCGACCAGGGTCTGCACCGTGCCGGGTGGCAGCGCGGCAAAGGCATCATCCACCGGTGCAAACACGGTGAACGGACCGGCGCTTTCCAGGGCAGCCCGCAGGCCGGCGGCATCGACTGCGGCAAGCAGGGTGTTGAAGCAGCCGGCACTGGCTGCGGTTTCAAGAATCGTGGCCATGGTCGGTTGTTGGGCGTGGCGTCAGCGGTAGTCCTGGGTCTGGATGTCGGCGAGGCGGGCTTCGGGCCGCAGAAAGCGATCCATTTGGGCCTCAAAGAACCGGCGGTTGGCCATCAGGTGCTCGGGGTCGGTGTCATCGAGCGGGTAGAGGAGGGCGCAGCGCAACGCCTGGATCACCGCCGAGGTCACGTTGTACATCGATCGTTGGAAGGTGATGCCGAGCTGGATCAGCTCATCCTCTTCGCCGCGCCGGTGTTGTTTGTAGATCTCCTTGAGGTAAGGAGGCAGGAAGTGCAGCATGTCCTGCATCAGCAGGGTCGGCGGAATGCCGGCTGAGCCCACGGGGTAGACGTCGGCATACAGGATGCCGTAATGGAAGCTGGCCTGATCGCTTGGCACCTGACCCGCCTGGGCGTTGTAGCTCTTGGTGCCCCGGAAGGGTGACGTGCGGTAGAAGACCGCTTCCACGTAGGGAAGGGCAGCCTCATAGAGCCAGGTGAAGCCTTCGCTCTTGGGAATGATCTCGAAGCACTCCCCGCCGATGAACACGTGGTGGTAGATCGGCCGGCCGGCCACGGCAAAGATGCCGTTCACCAGAAAGTTCATGGCGTCGGGCACACCCTTGAAGCCGCCTTCGTCGTAGATGTCGCTCATCTCGAAGAAGACCGGCGCCATCACCTCCCAGAACAGCCCCAGGTTGGCGGTGTAGCTGAGCTGCCGCACCTGCTCCAGGAACATCTCCGGGAACAGCTTGTACAGACCCAGCATCACGGGGTTGCCCTTGAAGTAGGCCCTGATCGCCCGATCGGCGTTGGCCTTGTAGGCGTCACTCTCCAGGTAGTCATTGAAGCGCCCGCCCATGCCCTGATGCCAGAGCATGGCCTGCATGCACGCCTCGGCGAACTCCATGTTCACCCGGTCGTGCCAGAGGTGATGCAGCAGCTTGGGCATGGAGCCCGTTTCGCCCGTGGCCATGAACTCCAGCAGTTCGGGGTGCGCCTTGTCGCCGCCACGCCAGATGCGCAGCCTGGATTGGTCACCGGCGTAGCTGTTGGGCAGGTCCAGATATTCCTGGGAGATGAAGTATTTGAACGCCGGCAGCGGATTGAGAAAGACCTGTTCGGCGATGTAGAGCAGATCGCGCCAGTAGAAGTCCATCGGCACGGCATAGGCCTTGTAGATGCCGATGATCTGCTTGAGGTTCTCAGGGGTGTCGGGCAGCATCGAGCCCCCCGCTTCGAGCCGATGAATCACATCGGCATACCGGTGGGTCGACGGCGGGATCAACGGCGTTTTGGTGGCTTCGGCAGGGGCAGTGGCGGTGGGTGTCATGCGGTCAGCTCCTGGGGGGTTGAGGTGGCAATCACGGTCACTGCATCGCTTGAGCGCAGGGCCAGGGGAGCGGTGTCGGCATCACTGAACCCGGTGAGAGCTGTGGGCCACAGTCCGCCAAGCACCACCAGCGCGGTCAGCACCAGAGCTGGTGCCCGTTCAGCCCAGCTGGTGCTGGCCCAGTCAGCTCTGGCGTTGTCCAGTCGCCCGAAGCCGACACGGTTGAACAGGCGTACCGCATACACGGCGGTCAGCCCTGACGACAGGATGCAGACCAGGGTCGGCCAGGGATAGGCAACCCAGCTGCCTTCAAACACCAGCAGTTCGGCCACAAACCCCGCCTGGCCAGGGACCCCGGCGGCGGCCATCAGGGCCAGCAGCATCAGTCCCATCGTGAACGGAAGACCCCGCTGGGCATTCAGCAGGCCCGAGAGTTCGGGGATCTCGGTGCTGCCCGTCTTGATTTCAATCAGACCCACCAGGCAGAACAGCAGCGCAATGATCAGTCCGTGGGCCAGCATCTGGGCCATGACCCCCTGCAGACTCAACGGCGTGGCGGCCGCGAGTGCCAGCAGGAGAAAGCCCATGTGTCCCAGGGAGCTGTAGGCCACCAGCCGACGCATCTCCAGTTGGGCCACGGCATTGAGGGCCCCATAGATGGCGCTGATGGCACCAACGGCAGCGATCCAGCCCGACCAGTCGCTCCAGGCATCGGGCAGAAACGCAACGCCGAAGCGCAGCAGCCCGTAGGCACCAAGCTTGGACACGGCGCCGGCCAGCATCATGGCCACCGGTGTCGGCGCCTGGCTGTAGGTCAAAGGCTGCCAACCGTGCAAGGGCACCACCGGCAACTTGAGGCCAAAGGCCAACAACACCAGGGCCAGGATCCAGCGCTGCTGCGTCGGGGTCAGGCTGTGATGGGCCAGGGCAGCGAAGCTGAAGTCGAGGCCGCCTCCCTGCAACCAGCCAAAGGCCATGACTGCGGCCAGCAGGGCGATGCCTGAGACGGCGCCATACATCAGAAAGCGAATGGCTGCGGTCGAGCGACGGGGCCCGCCCCAGATCGCCACCAGCAACGTTGTCGGAATCAGGATCAGCTCGTAGGCCAGCACAAACAGCAGGGCGTTGCGGGCAAGGAACGACCCCACCAGGCCGACGTTGGTGGCAAGCAGCAGGGCATAGAACAGCCTCGGTCGGGTTTGAGCGGCCGGGGTCGACAGAACGGCCATCACGGTCAGCAGAGCAGCCAGCAGCACTAGCGGCAGCGACAGACCATCAAGTCCCAGGTCCAGCTGCAACCCGAGCTGGGGAAGCCAGCGCAGCGACAGCTCACCCGGAGGGTGTTGCCACAACCACAGGCCCAGACCAACCTGGGCAAGCGCGGCCACCAGGGCAGCGGCGCGAACCTGGTTGGCCTCTGCGCTCAACAGGGGCAGTAGCACAGCTGCCACCACCGGAATCAACAACAGCAAGAGCAAGGTCATCTGTTTGTCCTCAACGGGCCAGCAGCCAGGCAGCCATCACCAACACACCCAGCACCAGCGACAGCGCGTAGGCCTGGGAGTTGCCGCTGGTGGTGAGGCTCAGCTTGCGGGCGCCGGCCATGGCGGCCTGCCCGCTGCCGCTGCTGAAGCCATCGACCAACTGGGCATCACTCCAGGCGCTGAGTCGGGCCAGACCCACCACCAGGGCGACGACAGTGCGGTGATAAAAGCTCTCGGTGTGCATGTCCTCGGCCAGCCAGTGCTGGATGCCCCCAAGTCCGGAAGGCAGTTCGGCCAGGGGGTGAGGCCGCAGGTAGAAGAACAGAGAGCTGCCTGCACCCAGCAGGGTCGAGACCAGCAAGGGCCAGGCCAGGGGACCCCATCCGGGCACCGGCGTGAGCTGATACACACCGATGTGCACCAGCAGCTGCGGGATGTGCAGCACAAAACCCATTAGCACCAGGGTGGGCAGCACCATCAGCCAAAGCACTTCGGGCGATCGCACCGTGAACGGTTTGGGAACGCCCCCCCAGATCAGTCCGAACACGCGCATCAGCGAGGCGCTCAGCAGGGCGTTGGTGATCAGCACCAACGCACCCAGCACCACCGGCAGCCGGCTTGAGGAGGTCAGCTCCAGCAGTTCGCGCAGGGCGGCAAACCCGCCAAAGGGCGGCAGGGCCATCAGGCCGGCAGCCCCGCTGAGAAAGGCGAGTCCGACCAACGGCCGCCGGCTCCAGAGGCCCCCCAGCTGGGTGAGGTCCTGGGTGACATTGCCGATCACGATGGTGCCGACAGCCATCAGCATCACCGCCATCGGCAGCGGATAAACCAGCATCAGATGGTCGGCGACGTTGATGCCGCCCAGTCCGACGGCAACAAACAACAGTCCCAGCCAGCTGCTGACCAAAAAGCTCATCGCCCGTTTCACATCGATCTGCCCCAGGCCGATCAGGGCTGCCACCAGGGCTGTTGTGCCGCCCACGATCACCAACACGGCCTGGGCCAGGGGGCTCAGTTCGATCAGGGGTTCGAGCCGCAGCAGCACCCAGGCGCCGCCGATCACCACCACCGAATTGCGCAGCACCGTCGAAGGCAGGGGGCTTTCCATGGCCTCATCGAGCCACAGGTGCAGCGGGATCTGGGCGCATTTGCCCATGGGGCCGGCAATCAAAGCCAACAGGATCAGCTGAAAACCAGGGGGCAGGTTCTGGCCGTTGTTGGCCAGATCTGCCGCCCAACCCTGAAGGCCATGAAAGTTCCAGGTGCCGGTCACCGGCAGCAGAGCGATCACACCAGCCAGCAGCACGATGTCGCCGATGCGCTTGGTCAGGAAGGCGTCGCGGGCCCCTTTGACCACCAGAGGCTGGTTGTACCAAGTGCCGACGATGACGTAGGTGCCAATCGTCAGCAGCTCCAGCAGCACGTAGCTGAAAAAAATGGAGTCGGTGAGTACAAGGCCGCAAAGGCCCGATTCAAAGAAGCTGAGGGCACCAAAGAACCGAGGCCAGCCCCAGTCCATTTCGAGATAGCCGATGGAGAAGATCTGCACCAGCACGTGCAGGCCGGTGATCACCGTCATCGCGATCAGGGCCGGTTCGCTGATCAGTCCGTCAAAACCGACCCTGAGGCCGGCGGTGTTGAGCCAGGTCCAACCGAAGGTCGGCGGCGCATAGATCGCCGCTGCTCCTGCTGCCGAATTGTTGTGGAGGCTGATCAAAGCCAGCAGGCTGTGCCCGAAGGCCACAGTCACCATCAGCAGGTTGATGTAACCACTGGGGCGCGGGCCCGTGCGCTTGATCAGACCGGGAGACCACAGCAGGCTGAAGGCTGCTCCCAGCAACGGGTACAGCGGGATCAGCCAGGCAGTCCCAATCCAGGACAGGGTCATGGAGCCAGGCGCAGGCAGAGTGGGGCGAATGTAGAAAGCACGGATCGGCCTTGGGGCCTGCGTTCCAGAGTCTTTACTGATGGCTGGACCAAGCCTTTCTGATCGCCAGCAAAAAGACCCACGGCCTTGAGGCCCTGGGTCCTGGCTCAACCCTGGTGGGTTGATCGCTCGTCAGCCCGGTTCAGCCGAAACGACGGCGTCCATCGTTGAAGCCGCTGAAACCCTGATTTTCAGTGCTGCTGGAGCTCTGGCTCAGTTTCCAGACGTTGCGGCTGACACGACGGGCCTTCAGACCACCACGCTCGACCACGGCCGCCCCCGGGCGGGCACCCATGAGGTAGGTGACCTCGGCCGTGCTCAGCGGAGCACCGGTTTTGAGGGCCAGGTCGGTGAGCTCCAGGCGGTTGCGCAGGGCGGCGGGATCGCAGGCACCAGCGTCTTCGCCTTCGTTCCAGACCCAGGGCAGTTCACCGTTGGCGGCCATCTTCTGCAGCAGTCCCATGCCGACAAGCGCCAGGGCCTGCTCCGGACGCACCTCGTCGGTTTCGGGTTGAACCGGCACAGACCCGTTGGAAGTGCCGTTGGACGAAGAACGCTTGGCAGCCATTGGCCGTTCAGGCAGAGATGGCCGGACGGTACCGGCTGCAGCCGGCGGCGCAAGAGTCCCGACCCTGGGCCGTAAAGTCAGCCAGCTTCTGCGCGATGGCTGCCGCAGCAAGCGCTTGATCCCTTGCCCGAGTCCACTTCCAGGCGACGCGCGCGGTCGGTGCAGGTCACCGGCACCGATCTTGGCTTGGGCATCGCGCGGGGCGCCGCTGCCGGGGATCTGCACCCCTCGGCCGCCAGCTGTGTGATCACCACCGACAGCGAGACCTCGCGCCTGGCGCGCGAGTCGAGCCATGTCGAGTCGATCGAGCTGCGCACCTACGTGTTTCTCGACAGCCTGCAGCCCCAGCTGGCGGCCTACATGGGCACCGTCAGCCAGGGCTTTCTGCCGATCCCGGGAGACGCCTGTCTGTGGCTCGAGGTGTCACCGGGCATGGCGGTGCACCGGGTCACCGACATCGCCCTCAAGGCCAGCACCGTGCGCCTGGGTCAGATGATCGTCGAGCGGGCCTTTGGCTCGCTGGCGCTGTATCACCGCGACCAGAGCAATGTGCTGCACTCCGGCGACGTGGTGCTCGAGGCGATCGGCAGCAGCGTCAACCGCCGCAGCCGCTGCGAGGTCAGCTGGACCGAGATCATTCGCGCGATCACGCCTGACCACGCCGTGCTGATCAACCGCCAGAACCGGCGCGGTTCGATGATTCAGGCGGGCATGAGCATGTTCATCCTCGAGACCGAGCCCGCCGGTTATGTGCTGATCGCCGCCAACGAGGCCGAAAAGGCGTCGAACATCACCGTGGTCGACGTCAAGGCCGTCGGGGCGTTTGGTCGGTTGACCCTGGCGGGTCGCGAGGGCGATGTCGAAGAGGCCGCCGCCGCCGCCATGCGGGCTGTCAACGAGGTCAACCGCTCAGCCCAGGGCTGAGGCCAGACCCAGCAGTTCATGCAGCTCGGTCGCCATCTGGCGGGCGGCCTTGCCCCGGCTGCCCAGTCTGAGCCGCAGGTGCTCGCTCAGCTGGGCGTAGCTGCAGCCAGCCTCACGCACCCAGAAGATCGGGTCGTAGCCGCCGCCGCTGCCCTGGGGGCTGTGCAGGATCTCACCGCGACAGATGCCCTGCGCTTCCAGCACGGTGATGCCATCGGGGCCGGCGAGGGCCATAGCGCTGTTGAAGCTGGCGCTGCGGTAGGGCGTGTCACCCAGTTCTCCCAGCAGGCGGGCGATGCGCTCGGGGTCGGTGGCCGCGTATCGGGCTGAATAGATGCCGGGAGCTCCCCCCAGGGCATCCACCTCGAGACCCGAGTCGTCGGCCAGGGCCCACTGGCCCGTGAGCCGGGCCACTGTCTCGGCCTTGAGCCGGGCGTTGGCGAGATAGGTGCTGCCCGTCTCCTCGATCTCCAGGCCATCGGGCTGCTGCTGCACCTGCAGCGGCAGATCGCTGAGCATGCCAGCGATCTCAGCCACCTTGTGGGCATTGCCGCTGGCGATCACCACAACGACCAAGACCATGACGCCAGGGCCCGGCCATTGTGCCTGGGTGGCTGGCTGGGTCCTGAGTGAAACGCGGCGGCAATGGAAAGGAACCGGCCGGGTTGAACAGTCCACCCCCCGGACAGGTCCGGAGGTACCGGTTCCATCCCACAGGCTAAGAATGCCAGTTTGAATCTGGCTCGGCAGCTGTCTCCCGGATCAGCAGCCGCTGACCAGGGTGCGATCTAGCTTGAACCCCTGAGGTCTGGACTGCAGCCGATGGATTCCTCACTGGTGCTGCAGAACCTGTTGTCGCCTCCGGTGCTGTTTTTCGGGCTGGGACTGCTGTCGGTGGTGTTGCGCTCCGACCTGGAGATTCCGGCACCGCTGCCGAAACTGTTTTCGTTGTATCTGCTGCTGGCGATCGGCCTCAAGGGCGGCATGGAGCTGCAGCACAGCGGCCTCGACCGTCTTGTGGTGCTCACGATCACGGCAGCGCTGGCCATGGCCCTGCTGGTGCCGATCACGAGTTTTCTGGTGTTGCGCACCCGCTTCGATACGTACAACGCCGCTGCGGTGGCAGCGGCCTATGGATCGATCAGTGCCGTGACATTCATCACTGCCGAGACCTTTCTGGGGGCCCTGGATGTGCCCTTTGACGGCTTCATGGTGGCCGCTCTGGCCTTGATGGAATCGCCGGCGATCATCATCGGCCTGCTGCTCGTGCGGCTTTCGGCGCCACGCGAGCGCGGCCCCGGGCTGGGTTGGGCTGGGCTGTTGCACGAGGCCTTTCTCAACAGCTCGGTGCTGGTTCTGGTGGGCTCGCTGGTCATTGGTGCGCTCAGCGCTGCCTTCAGCCCGGCCGGCATGGCCAGGATGCAGCCCTTCAGCGAGCAGCTGTTCTATGGAGCCCTGAGCTTTTTTCTGCTCGACATGGGCATCGTCGCCGGACAGCGCCTGCGGGAGCTGCGCGAGACCGGCGGTTTCCTGATCGCCTTTGCCCTGTTGGCGCCGCTGGTGCATGCCGCAGCCGGTCTGGCCGTGGCGGTGGTGTTGCGGTTGCCGCAGGGCGATGCCCTGCTGTTCATGGTGCTGTGTGCCAGTGCCAGTTACATCGCCGTGCCCGCTGCCATGCGCATGACCGTGCCCCAGGCCAACCCCAGTCTCTACATCACCTCATCGCTGGGATTGACCTTCCCTTTCAACATCGTGGTGGGCATCCCGCTGTACATGGCGGCGTTGCAGCGCTTCATCCCCGCAACGTGATCGCCATGAAACGCCTCGATCTGATCGTCGCCGAGCCTGAGCTGGAACGGTTGTGCGGGGCGCTGCGTCAGGCGGGAGCACCGGGCTACTCGGTGATGCGCCACGTCACCGGGCTGGGCCATGGGGGAACGGTCTCCGAAGGCATGGACTTCAGCGGTTTCGGGGCCAATGCCCACGTGATCGTGTTCTGCGAGGCTCAGCAGCTTGAGTCGATCGCCCTGGCTGTCAGGCCGCTGCTGAGCCACTACGGCGGCGTGGGGTTTGTGGCTGACGCCGAGCCCCTGTAGAGACTGGATCCGAGCGTGGGCCTGGTATCCAGGATGACCATTGCCTGGCTCTGTCAGCAGCTGCTGCGCAAGCATTGCCTAACGATTTGTTTTTGACGCATCAGTTCTCCTTATTTGACCGTTCCAAGAACGGTGATGGCTGCGACGCACCAAATGCCTTGACGGAGGGTTTGTCAGCAGACCAAGGTTGTTGGCGAACATTCCACCCCCCTCCTCAAGGAGCAGGTAATGGCAAACGAAACCATGGGCATCGCCCTCGGCATGATCGAGACCCGCGGCCTGGTGCCCGCGATCGAAGCGGCCGACGCCATGACCAAGGCTGCCGAAGTGCGCCTCATCGCCCGCGAATTCGTCGGCGGCGGTTACGTCACCGTGATGGTGCGTGGCGAGACCGGTGCTGTGAACGCCGCTGTTCGCGCTGGCGCCGATGCCTGCGAGCGCGTGGGTGACGGTCTGGTAGCCGCCCACATCATCGCCCGCCCCCATCGCGAAGTGGAACCGGCCCTGGCTGGCAGTGCAGGCTTCGTGGGTTCGAAGGACTGAGGTCGGCTGATCAGCGCGGTCGCTCGCAGCTGAGTTGACCCGTTGTCATTCCAACCTCCCCTTTAACCCGACCCAACTGGAGAACCTCCATGAGCAAGAAGTACGACGCTGGGGTCAAGGAGTACCGCGACACGTATTGGACTCCTGATTACGTCCCCCTCGACACCGACCTGCTGGCCTGCTTCAAGTGCACCGGCCAGGAAGGTGTTCCCCGCGAGGAAGTTGCCGCTGCTGTGGCTGCTGAATCCTCGACCGGTACCTGGTCCACCGTGTGGTCCGAGCTCCTCACCGACCTCGACTTCTACAAGGGCCGTTGCTACCGCATCGAAGACGTCCCTGGTGACAAGGACGCCTTCTACGCCTTCATCGCCTACCCCCTCGACCTGTTCGAGGAAGGCTCGATCACCAACGTGCTGACCTCCCTGGTCGGCAACGTGTTCGGCTTCAAGGCCCTGCGCAACCTGCGTCTGGAAGACATCCGCTTCCCGATGGCGTTCATCAAGACCTGCATGGGTCCGCCGAACGGCATCGTGGTCGAGCGCGATCGCATGAACAAGTACGGCCGTCCGCTGCTGGGTTGCACCATCAAGCCGAAGCTCGGCCTGAGCGGCAAGAACTACGGCCGCGTGGTGTACGAATGCCTGCGTGGTGGTCTCGACTTCACCAAAGACGACGAGAACATCAACTCCCAGCCTTTCCAGCGCTGGCAGAACCGCTTTGAGTTCGTCGCCGAAGCCGTGCGCTCCGCCCAGGAGGAGACCGGTGAGAAGAAGGGTCACTACCTCAACTGCACCGCCGCCACTCCCGAGGAGATGTACGAGCGGGCCGAGTTCGCCAAGGAACTCGGGCAGCCGATCATCATGCACGACTACATCACCGGTGGCTTCACCGCCAACACCGGTCTGGCGAAGTGGTGCCGCAAGAACGGCATGCTGCTGCACATTCACCGCGCCATGCACGCGGTGATCGACCGTCACCCCAAGCACGGCATTCACTTCCGTGTGCTGGCCAAGTGCCTGCGCCTCTCGGGTGGTGACCAGCTGCACACCGGCACGGTGGTCGGCAAGCTCGAAGGCGACCGTCAGTCGACCCTCGGCTACATCGACCAGCTGCGCGAATCCTTCGTTCCTGAAGATCGCAGCCGCGGCAACTTCTTCGATCAGGACTGGGGTTCCATGGGCGGCGTGTTCGCCGTGGCCTCAGGTGGTATCCACGTGTGGCACATGCCCGCCCTCGTCGCCATCTTCGGCGATGACTCGGTGCTCCAGTTCGGTGGTGGCACCCATGGCCACCCCTGGGGTTCTGCTGCAGGCGCTGCTGCCAACCGTGTGGCCCTCGAAGCCTGCGTCAAGGCACGCAACGCCGGTCGCGAGATCGAGCGCGAAGGTCGCGACATCCTTACGGAAGCCGCGAAGCACAGCCCTGAGCTGGCCATCGCCCTCGAGACCTGGAAGGAAATCAAGTTCGAATTCGACACCGTCGACAAGCTCGACGTTCAGTGATCGTCTGCTGAGGTGCCCGGAAGCCTTCTCTCACGAGCTGGCTTCCACCCAGCGCCGATCCAGCCGGAACGACTCAACGGGTCAGCTCAGTTCACGACTCTGGTCCCCAACTGACGCCCAAATCCAACACTTTCCTCAAGGATCCCCATGCCCTTCAAGAGCACCGTGGGTGACTACCAAACAGTCGCCACCCTGGAGACCTTCGGCTTCCTCCCGCCGATGACCCAGGACGAGATCTATGACCAGATCGCCTACATCATTGCCCAGGGTTGGAGCCCGCTCGTCGAGCACGTCCACCCCAGCCGCTCCATGGCCACCTATTGGTCGTATTGGAAGCTGCCCTTCTTCGGTGAGAAGGACCTGAGCGTGATCGTCAATGAGCTCGAGGCTTGCCATCGCGCTTATCCCGACCATCACGTGCGCCTGGTGGGCTACGACGCCTACACCCAGAGCCAGGGTGCCTGCTTCGTGGTGTTCGAAGGTCGCTGATTCAGCGCCTCGACATCACCGATTTGAGGTTATGGGGTCTCGACCGTGTTCGGGACTCCTGCCTCTTTGTCTCAGCGATTGCTGAAGCAGCACGGGCTGTAGCCCTGGGTGCTGCAACGTTCACGCACTTAACAACGACGGGCGGTCATGGCCAGCACATCCAGCCGGGAAGCAGCTCTTGAGCGCCGCAAGGCCCTCACCACTGGCGGCAAGAAGGCCGCCGGACGGTTCACGTCGGCCCCCAGCCGGGTGCGCTCTGCGGGAGATGCTCGACCCAGCCGCACCGTGAGTGCTGCCCCGGCCCCCGCCCCTGAAGCCGCCGCTTCTGTTACGGCGTCGTCACCTGTTGCTGCGGCACCGACCCGTCTCAGCCTGGGTGCCCCGTCGACCCCGCGCACAGGCACGCCGCGCCGAGTTGCCAATCCCAGTCGTGAGCTTGTGCTTGCACGCCGTGAAGCCCTGAGTCGCAGCGGCAAGCGTGCCAACACCTCCAAAGACCGCACCCGTACCGATCTGGGTGCCCTGCGCCCCACGGCTTCTGCGGCTCCCACTGCTGCGCCGGAGAGCGCCGCTGCAGCATCCAAGCCCTGCGGCTGCCAGGACCGCGAACGCAGCACCACGCGTCTGAGCCTCTCGCCCAGCGGTTCAGCCGCCGAGCGACGCACTCCGGTGCGCAAGGGCACAGCCCAGCACAACCCCAGCCGGGCCCTGGTGCTGGCCCGTCGTGAGGCCCTCTCCAAGCGTGGCAAGTCGGCCAGCGCCTCCAGCAAGAATGGAGTGGCTGCCATGGCCCGCCAGATCAACCCAGATCTCAACGGCCGTGAGCTGGCCCAGAAGGTGCGTGAGCTCAAGAGCAAGAGTGGTTCAGCAGGCAGCAACCGCAGTGGCGGCACCCGTCCCTCGGGTCCCAACCGTCACGGGGCCAAACAGGCCGCAGCCGCCGATGTCCATTGGAAAGTCGGCGTCAGCGAGACCACTGCAGGTCAGGTCGTCACCGGCACCCAGGCCAACCGTTCGCCCAAGACCACCGGCAACGAAGCGGCCACCTGCCGCGCCATCACCGGCACCGAGTACCTCGGCGCCGAGGTGTTCCAGACCTTCTGCAGCAGCGCCCCTGCCGCCAGCCAGCCGGCGAAGGTGCGTGTGACCGCCACCAGCCACGGCAACCGCGTCACCGGCAACGAAGTCGGTCGCAGCGACAAGGTGACCGGTGATGAACCGGGCACCTGCAAGAGCGTCACCGGTACCGAGTACGTCTCGGCCAACCAGTCGGCGGCCTATTGCGGTACCTCAAACCCCAGCCCCCGCAAAGTGGGACGCAGCCAGACCCTCGGCGGCCAGGCCGTCTCCGGTGTGATGGTGGGCCGCAGCAGCAAGGTCACCGGCGATGAACCCGGTTCGGGGCTGCAGCTCACCGGTGATCAGTACCTGGGTGCCGAACCCCCGGCCGCAGGACGCGCTCCGGTCAAGGTCGCCAGCCAGCAGACCCTGCGCGGCACTGGCGTGACCGGTACGGCCGTGGGCCGCAGTGAGCGGGTCACCGGCGATGAGCCCGGCAGCTGCCGCAACATCACCGGTGACGAGTATCTCGGCACCGAGCAATATGCCCAGTTCTGCGCGGCCAAGCCCGCACCCGAAGCGGCCAAGGTGGGCTTCAGTGTCACCAACCGGGCCCAGGTGGTGAGCGGCACCCGCACCGGCCGTAGCGACAAGGTCACCGGTGATGAGCCCGGCAGCTGCAAGGCGGTGACGGGTACCCCCTACGCAGGCATGGAGCAGGCCAGCAATTTTTGCCCCAGCCCGGCCGTGCGCAACATCCGTGAGCGCACCCCCGTGCGTGGCGCCAGCCGCATGAGTGGCATTCAGCCCGGCATCGGCGGCCACCTCACCGGAGCTGAGCGCGGTGCTTGCGAAGACATCACCGGGACTCCGTATGTGGGTGCCGACCAGTTGGCCCAGGCCTGCGGATCGGCGGCCGGTACCGACCCCGACTATCCCCAGTCACTCGCGTCGTCTCCCTGGCAGAGCTTCAGTGTGCAGTCGCCTGCGCGGGCGGCCCACATGGCGCGCCAGCGTGGCGGCGGCGTGACCGGAACCAGCTACGAGCAGGGGAACCGGATTACCGGCCCTTTTGATCTGGCCGGTGACAAGGTCACCGGCACCGAGCAGTTTCGCTTTGATCGTCGGGGAGCCCAGCTGTCACGTGGGCCGATCGAGGCCCCGGCCCCTGAGGTCGAGGCGGAGCCCCAGCGACCCGTGTCGCGCGTGACCGGGGAAGGCATTTCGGCAGGACTGCGCATCACCGGTGACGACTGGGACCGCGGCGAGCGGGTGACCGGCACCGAAGGCGCTTCGGCCCGTCGCCGCAACCCCACGCGCACCGGTCCCATGGCGGCCATGGCCATGCGCCAGTTCAAGCGCAACGACGAGGTGCCCGAGCCCGTGAGCAAGGTCACCGGCTCCAGTGGCAACACCACAGCCGGTTCCTTGATCACGGTGTCTGGCGGCGCCCGCGGCTGACCTCCTGATGCCGCGACCCCTGGCCACCAGCAATCGTCCCCTGGCACCGACGGCGCCCACGCGCCGCCAGATGTCTGCGGTCGCCGATGCCTCGATCGACGCGGCGCCTGCCGCCGATGGCCTGGCCAACGCAGCCGGGGCTGTTCAGCCCCTCGCCGCCCGTGCACGGCAGGAGCGCCGTGCGCCACAGACGACCGCAGTGCGCCCCATGCGTGCACCCCGCCCCCGGGCCAGCTCAGGTGGTCGCGACGAAGATCACCCGCTCACCGATGGTCACACCAACCAGGCCCTGCGCGATTACGACAACCAGGTCAAGGATGCCTTTGACCGCATCGTGCCCGTGCTCAAACGCATTGCGGCACTCCAGCACGAACCGGCCTTCATTGAGCAGGCCCAGCAGCTGGCCCGTGCCGAGCTCGGCTTTGAGCTCCCCCTGCATCTGCTCGACACAGCCTGGGTGACCCAGCTCGACATGCGCACCCTGTTTGCCTGGTGCGTGTTCGAAACCTATGAGCTCACCAGCTCGGCCTTCTTTGATCAGGATCCGCTGGGTGGTCAGCCGGGCAGCCCGGCAGCCGAGGCCTTCAATGCCTTGTTGCTGTCGTGCGGTTTCCATCTGCTCGACATCACCCCCTGTGCAGATGGTCGTCTGGCACATGCCATCGCCTACGCCCTGCGGCTGCCCTTTGCTTCGGTGAGGCGCCGCTCCCATGCCGGGGCCATGTTTGACGTGGAGAACACCGTCAACCGCTGGGTCAAAACCGAACATCGCCGTTACCGCGAAGCCCAGCCCAATGCGGCCCACGAGGACACCCGTTATCTGAAGGTTGTTCTCTACCACTTCAGTTCCAAAAATCCTGCCCATGAGGGCTGCGCCGCCCACGGCAGCGACGACGTCCTGGCCGCCGCCAGCGGCCTGCGTCGTCTCAATGACTTTCAGCAGGCGGTTGAAAACAGCTTCTGCTGTGGCGCCTCCGTTGACCTGCTGTTGATGGGCATCGACACCGACACCGATGCGATCCGGGTGCATGTGCCCGGCCTCGACGGCAGCACCAATCTCGAACGCTGGCTCGATGCCCGCGAGGCCTATGGCGCCACCGCCGCCCTGCCGGCGCAGCGAGGTCGCGACGTTCTCGAGCAGCTGGTGCGTGATGCGGCAGCCTCGGCCCCCGATCCCGGCATGGTCAGGTTGATCGCGCGGCTGCTTGAGAACAATTTTTCCCAGATCGACTACGTCCGCCGATTCCACGACGGTGCCTACAGCGATGCCGGCCATGCCGAGCGTTTCATCGGTGTGGGCATCGGTTTCAAAGAGATTCATCTGCGCAACCTCACCTATTTCGCCTACATGGACACCGTCGAGGAGGGCGCCGCTGACCTCGACGTGGGGGTCAAAATCTTCAAGGGCCTCAATGTCTCCCGTGGATTGCCCGTGCCCGTGGTGGTGCGATTCGACTACAACGGCCAGGTTCCTGGCGCTCGTGAGCGGGCCATTGTGAGGGCCCAGCGAGTGCAGGCCGCCATCGAACAGCGCTACAGCGCCCTCGTCAACGAGGGTCTGCTGCACGCCCTGCTCACCGTGCGTGACCAGGGGCGCCACACCCCCGCTGAGGCGGTAGGTTCCACGATCAGCTTTGCGAGCGCAGGAGGTCACTGAGATGTTGATCTGCAAGGTCGTCAAGCCACTGGTCTCCACCAACCGCATCCCCGATTTCGAGCACAAGCACCTGTTGGTTGTGCTCGATGGCAGCACCCAGAAGGTGGCTGTCGATGCGGTGGGGTGCATCCCCGGTGACTGGGTGATCTGCGTGGGCAGCTCGGCGGCCCGTGAAGCGGCCGGCAGCAAGTCGTATCCCAGCGACCTGACCATCGTCGGCATCATTGACCACTGGGATCCCGAGGCCGGCAAGGCTCCGCCTGCCCCAGGAGGCTCCCGCTGATGGAAATCATGCAGGTCACGGGCTCCCTGGTGTGCACCCACCGGGTGGAGGGTCTCAAGCACTGGAATCTGCGCGTCCTGCGCACCGCCAAGGGCAAGCTCAACGTGGCCGTCGATCCGGTGGGTGCCTCGCCCGGCAACTGGGTGTTCACGGCCAGCGGCTCGGCGGCCCGCTTTGCCTGCGGTGACCCCGAGACCCATACCGATCTGACGATCGGCGGCATCATCGACTTCTGGGAGCCCGACGGTTAGCCCCGGCCGTGACCTGTTCACGCTGAGTGCCCGCTTCTCTCCCTTTCACCCGATCAGCCATGGCCACACCACCCGCCAAGCCTCCCGCTGCCGCCACCCCGGCCAAGCCCGCTGCCGGCGCCGCTGATGCGTCTGCAGCAGCAGTGCCGGCCAAGGCTGTGACCCCCGAAGTGCTGCCCCCCTCTAGCACCAAGGGCACCACCGCCAGTCGCAGTGCTGCTGCCCGCCGCAGCACGGCCAGCCGCGGCAGCACAACTGGCCGCAGCAGCGCGGCCCGCAGTGCCTCGGCCAGCAGCGCCACCCCCCGCAGCAGCAGCGGCGGACGTGGCATCACCCCTCCCTCCACCCGAACCTCCAGTTCTCCCATGGCATCCACCGTTCAAGGCATCGCCCTCGGCATGATCGAAACCCGTGGCCTGGTCCCGGCGATCGAGGCGGCCGACGCCATGACCAAGGCTGCCGAAGTCACCATGATTGCCCGCGAATTTGTGGGCGGTGGCTATGTCACCGTGATGGTGCGCGGCGAGACCGGCGCGGTCAATGCTGCCGTCCGAGCCGGCGCCGATGCCTGTGAGCGCGTCGGCGATGGCCTGGTGGCGGCCCACATCATTGCCCGTCCGCATAGCGAGGTCGAGCCGGTTCTCGGCGGTGCCGGCAATCGCCGGGCCTGATCACCATGGGCGCCGTTCATCCGCGCGTCCTGGGCTGGCTCGGTCGCGCCCTGAGCCTTGAGCTCTCTGCCGTGCAGCAGTACATGACCCAGGCTTCCCTGCTGGAGCTCTGGGGTGATCACGAGGCTGCCGCCCGCTTTCGCCAGGAAACCGTTGAGGAGATGCGCCATGCCGAGGCGATCGTGCAACGCATGCTGGTGCTGGGAGTGGCACCGGCTGCCTCCCAGCTGAGGCCAGTGGCCCACGCCGGCGACCTGGTGGGCCTGCTGCAGCACGACCTTGGCCTGGAGGCAGAGCTGATCGCGCTCTATGCCGATGCCGTTCGCTTCTGCGTGTTGATCGGTGACAACGACAACCGCACGTTCTTCAACGGTTTGCTCGATGATGAGCAACATCACGCCAGGGATCTCGATGCCTGGCTGCTTCAACTGGGTGCATCCACGTCGTCACGTCACGACGTCCGCGCCCGGGCAACCTTCTGATTCATCAGGCTGGTCTCCCAGCCCCTTGCCCCTCCCCTTTTGAGCGACGCCCTGCCGCTACCTCTGCAACTCACCTGGTTGATCCCGGTGTATGGCTTCAGCGGCATGGTGCTGTCGCTGCCCTGGGCCAGCGGCTGGATCAAGCGCAACGGTCCCCGGCCGGCGGCCTACCTCAACCTGCTGGTGACCTTGCTGGCCGTGATCCACGGCTCGCTGGTGATCCGTGATGTCTTTGCGATCGGGCCCCAGCACCTTGACTTTGCCTGGTTCAAGGCTGCCGATCTTGACCTGCGCCTTGGCTTTGACCTGTCGCTGACCAACCTGGCCGCACTCGAGCTGGTGACGACCATGAGCCTGATCTGTCAGGTCTATGCGCTCGGATACCTCGATAAGGAGTGGTCGCTGGCACGGTTCTATGCCCTCATCGGTTTCTTTGAGGGGGCCATGAGCGGGGTGGTGCTCAGCAGCAATCTGTTTCTGAGCTATTTCCTGCTGGAGATGCTCACCCTCTCCACCTACCTGTTGGTGGGGTTCTGGTATGCCCAGCCCCTGGTGGTGACCGCGGCCCGCGATGCGTTTCTGACCAAGCGGGTCGGTGACGTGCTGCTGCTCATGGGTGTGGTGGCCCTGGCGGCCTGGGCCGGTTCGCTTGAGTTCAACGATCTCTATGTATGGGCGGCCGACTCGGCCAACCAGGGTCTGGTCGGACCCCTGGCCGGCACCCTGCTCGGCCTTGGTCTGATCGCCGGTCCCATGGGCAAGTGCGCCCAGTTCCCCATGCACCTGTGGCTCGATGAAGCCATGGAGGGTCCGAATCCAGCCTCGATTCTGCGCAATTCGGTGGTTGTCACCTGCGGCGCGATCGTGTTGCTCAAGCTCATGCCGGTGGTGGCTCCGCTCTCACCGCTGGCGACCGAGGTGTTGCTCGCGGTCGGCACCATCAGCGCCCTGGGAGGTGGCCTGGTGGCCCTGGCCCAGGTCGACCTCAAGCGTGCGTTCAGCTACGGAACCACCTCCTACCTGGGTCTGGTGTTCATTGCCATCGGCCTGCAGCAGCCCGGTATCGCCCTGCTGCTGCTGCTGGCCCACGGCCTGGCCAGGGCTCTGCAGTTCATGGGGGTGGGCAGCATCATCGCCACCACCAACTGCCAGGACCTGACCGAGCTCGGCGGCATCGGCACCCGCATGCCGGCCACCCTGCTGGCATTCATGGTGGGGGGGGCCGGGGTCACTGCCCTGGTGCCGCTCGGCGGCTTCTGGTGTTTCGGGTTGATGCTCAACGTGCTGTTGCCCGGCCATCCCCTGCTGGCCGGGGTGTTTCTGCTGACCAACCTGCTCACCACCGCCAATGTGATCCGTGTGTTGCGTTCGCTCTTCGGTGGTGCGCCCCTTCCCAAGACCCGCCGTGCTCCCGAGTGCAACTGGCTCATGGCCCTGCCCATGGTCAGCCTCACGGTGGTGGTGGTGCTTGTGCCCCTGATCATGCAGCGCATTGATCCGGTGCCGGGCATTGCTGCGTTTCCGACCTCGGTGGGCGTTGCCGTGCTGCTCAGTGGCGGCGCCGGCGTGCTGGTCGGGTGTCTGCTGCCAAAGGATGAATTCTGGTCACGCTCACGCCAACCGGTGGTCCGCGTTGTTCAGGATCTGCTGGCCTACGACTTCTACACCCCTGAGCTGTACAGGCGCATCATCGTGAATCCGGTGGCTTCGATCGCACGGTTCGTGCTCTGGGTTGACCGCTCCCTGGTCAAAGGTCTGGTTGATGGGGTCGGCCGCCTGTCGCTGTCGACAGCCGAGGGGCTCAAGCTAACCATCAGTGGGCAACTGCAGAGTTATGTGCTCACGGTGATCGTGGGCATCCTGATGCTGCTGGCTGCGTTCCAGTGGTTCCGGGTGGCCTGAGACGATGCTGCTCTCCGGCCTGCTGCTGATTCCCTTCGTTGGCACGTTTGTGCTGCTGCTCTGGCCCACGGGAGCCAGCCCCCAACGTCTGCGCCTGGTCACGATCGTGATCCTGCTGGCCCAGCTGGCCCTGAGCCTGGTGGTGGTGGGGGTCTTCGACCCAGCTGCGGCCGGCATGCAGCTCCAGGAGCATCACAGCTGGGTGCCCGGGATCGGTCTCGACTATGCCCTCGGAGTCGACGGCCTGTCGTTGCCGCTGGTCTTGATCAACGCGGCCCTCACGCTTGTCGCGGCGGTGATCACCCGGGACATCGACAAGCGACCGCGCATTTACTTCGCGATGCTGCTGCTGATCAGCGGCGCCGTGAACGGGGCCTTTCTGGCCGAAAACCTGCTGTTGTTCTTCCTGTTCTACGAGCTGGAACTGATTCCGCTCTGGTTGCTGATTTCCGTCTGGGGTGGGGTCAACCGGGCCTATGCCGCCACCAAGTTCCTGATCTTCACGGCCATTTCGGGCATGTTGATTCTGGGTGCCTTCCTGGGTCTGGCGTTGTTGACCGGCACCGTTGACTTCAGCCTCACGCCCGTGCTTAGCGACCGCCTGGCCATGGGTGGTCAACTGCTGTTGCTCGGTGCCCTGTTGATCGGTTTCGGCATCAAGATTCCCCTGGTGCCGTTTCACAACTGGCTGCCCGATGCCCATACCCAGGCCTCGACCCCGGTGTCGGTGATCCTGGCGGGGGTGCTGCTCAAGCTGGGTACCTACGGGTTGTTGCGGTTCGGGTTGCAGCTGTTCCCCGAAGCCTGGGCCCGCCTGGCTCCGGCACTGGCGATCTGGGCGGCGATCTCGGTGCTCTACGGCTCCCTGGCTGCCATCGCCCAGACCGACATGAAGCGCATGGTCGCGTTCAGTTCGGTGGGCCACATGGGTTATGTGCTGCTGGCGGCAGCCGCCGGCACACCGGTGGCCCTGCTCGGGGCCGTGTTTCAGATGGTGAGCCATGGCCTGATCTCGGCGCTGCTCTTCCTGCTGGTGGGCATCGTCTACCGCAAGACGGGCACCCGTGACCTCCATGTTCTCCATGGTCTGCTCAACCCCGAGAAGGGCCTGCCCCTGACCGGTTCGCTGATGATCGTGGCGGTCATGGCCAGTGCCGGTCTGCCAGGCATGGCGGGTTTCATCTCCGAATTTCTGGTGTTTCGCGGCAGCATCGGCATCTTTCCGGTAGCGACGTTGCTCTCCATGGTGGGTTCTGGCCTGACGGCTGTGTACTTCCTGCTGCTGGTGAACCGCGCTTTCTTCGGTCGGTTGGCCGTGACGCCCCCCAGTGGTGATTCTTTGATCGATGCCCGTCTCGACGTCAGGCTGGCGCCGGTGGCCCCTCGCGAGACCCTGCCTGCCATTGCTCTGGCCGCCGCCGTGGTGCTGCTGGGTCTGGTGCCCGCCAGCCTGGGTCGGCTGAGCGAAGTGGCCACCACCGCCATGGCCACGGTTGCGTCCACCGTTGCGGCGCTGAGCCTGGGGGTGGTCTGAGATGCCCGTCATTTCTGCTGAACTGGTGCATGCCGACCCCTCGTTGGCGGTCGAGGAGCTGCAGCGGCGTCTTTTGGCGGGCCAGACCCTGCTCAGCGATACCCCCGACCACCTGCTGGAGGTGGTGGCGGTGCTTGAGAGCTATGGGGAAGTGCTGGATGCCTACAGCATCAACCTCATCTATCAGGCCGAGAAGCAGTTTCTCAATCCGGTACCGATCTTCAAATATCTCGATGGCGATCTCAGCCTCGCCAAGATCTGGCGCCACCTCAACCACGACCGTATCAATTTCGAGTACGCCGAGTACTGCCAGAAGGCGATGTTCTGGCACGGCACCGGCGGCATGGATGCCTACCTCGACTCCCCTGACTTCGCGGCCAACTGCCGGGCCATCATCAAGGCCAAGAGCCGGCGCGATCCCCTGCTCGCGCTGTTGAATCCACTGTTCCCTCAGTTTTTGCCCGAGCTCATCCGCTCGGCGGCCACCACCCACGCCCTTGGGCAGTTCTGGCGGGTCATGAGCGATCTGTTCCTGGATCTGGCACGGGCCGAACGCGACGGCGCGGTGCGCATGATTCCCCAGGTGGTTGACTTCATCATGGATGGGCTGGTGGCGGCTGCCGCCAATCCCATCCGCTACGGCGTGGAGATCGCAGGACAGCACTTCTGGGTGCTGCCCCCAGAGGCCAATCTCACCTTTCTGGTGGATGTGGCTGTGCCGTATGTCGAAGCCGTGTTTCTGCGGGGCATGCCGTTTCTGGGCACGGTCAGTTTCAATGCCCAGGCCCAGCAGATCTCACCCGATCAGGCCCAGTTTGCCTATGGCGCCCTGTATGCCGATCCCTTGCCCAGCATGGGGGCGGGAATTCCGCCAAGCCTGCTGATGCAGGACATGTACCGACACTTGCCCGCGTCACTGCACCAGTGGTACCGCGAGCGCACCCGGGGCGAGGGTGACGTGCGGGTCAAGATCTGCATGAGCTTTCAGAAGGCGATGTTCTGCGTGACCAACGCCGCGATCAACGGCACCATGCCCCATTCTCTGCAGGCCACCGATGCAGCCCAGCAGTCGGCCAACAGTGCCTATGCCCTGGCCTGGGCCACCCGTCTTGCTGCCGGTCGCACCGATTGCCTGGCTGCATAGACCGCCTGCGGCTTAGGTTGAGCACATGGATCAGCCCTGGACGCCACGGCCCAAGCCTGAGCAGGCCGATCGGCTTGAGCGCCGCATCGAATTTGCCGATTACGCCGCCACCCGCGCATTTCTTGAGCGGCTCAACGATCTTTCGGAGACCCGGCAGCGCTTTGCCGACATCAGCTTCGGTCGCACCTACGTCAACATCACCGTGCGTCCAGATGACGATGGCCTGCCTGTGGGGCAGGTTGATCATGATTTTGCCGCGGCCATCGATGCCCTGATCGAGCCCTGATGGAGCCCGAGCCCACCATTGACCTGCAGCAGGCCTACGACGGGGCCGGCATTCAGGCGGTCCTCGATCAACTTGATCAGGAACTGATTGGTCTGCAACCGGTCAAGGCTCGCATCCGTGAGATTGCCGCACTGTTGGTGGTCGACAAAGCCCGTGCATCCCTGGGCCTGCAGACAACGCCTCCAAGCCTGCACATGTCTTTTACCGGCAGGCCTGGCACCGGCAAGACTACCGTGGCCGAGCGCATGAGCATGATCCTGCATCGCCTCGGCTATGTGCGCAAAGGGCATGTGGTCACGGCCACCCGTGATGATCTCGTTGGCCAGTACATCGGGCACACAGCTCCCAAAACCCGTGAAATGCTCAAAAAAGCCATGGGTGGTGTGCTGTTCATCGATGAGGCTTATTACCTCTATCGGCCTGAGAACGAGCGCGACTATGGCGCCGAGGCGATTGAGATTCTGCTGCAGGTCATGGAGACGAACCGTGACGATCTGGTAGTGATCTTCGCGGGCTACAAGGACCGCATGGATGTCTTTTATCAGAGCAATCCTGGGTTGTCCTCCAGGGTTGCCAACCATATTGATTTCCCCGACTACAGCGCCGAGGAGTTGCTGGCGATCGCTCGCCTGATTCTTGCCTCAGAGCATTACCGCTTCAGTGATGAGGCCACGGTTGCCTTCGCCGAGTACATCCGTCGTCGCATGCAGTTGCCGTTCTTTGCCAATGCCCGGTCGATTCGCAATGCCATCGACCGGGCCCGCATGCGCCAGGCGGGACGTCTGTTCAGGCGCATTGGGCAAGCTCTGAGCAGGTTTGATCTGATGACGATCGAGGCAGAAGACATCACAGCCAGCCGTGTCTTTGCAGGCGAAGTGGAAGGGCTTGATCCGTCGCTACCCCTCAGCGATCCGCAGGGCTGAGGCCAGCACTGCCAGCCCCGGTTCGCCGGTGCATTGTCCAATGTGTCCCGCTAGGACTCTCCTGGTTGTCCAGGTTTGTGTTTTGTCCTATGATAAATGCATTAGCCGTTTTAACAATGCTGAATCCTTTCAACGTTTCGACTGAAAAGACGCGTTCATCTTCTTTCGCTACCAGTATTCATACGGACCAGATTTCTGCGTATTTGCCGATGTTGAATGACACGGCTTTGAAGTCTATCAATGACGCTCAAGAGAAGACTGACAGCATCATTCCTTTTTATGGGCGCCAGTTTGAAAATTCTTATCATTTCGATAACAATAAAATACAAGAAGCAACAAAAAAATTAACGAAAATATCAAGAGCTGGTATCTGTCTTTGCTAGTAATCCCGTCAAGATTTTGGATTATTTTGGCCGCATCACTCATGCATTGCAGGACTTTTACTCCCATAGCAACTGGTATGAACTAAAGCTTGCTGGTTATTCGAATGGCCAGCGCTTGCTGGATGAAAGCTATGGTTACTTCCCTGAATTGGCCCCGCTTCAGGCAATTGGAAAAACCAAAATAGTTTCCCTTGAAAGCGGATTTAAGGATCCCATTACGCAGTGGGGTCGTGTCGATGGTTGGGAGGTTGACTCCCTATCCTATGTGGTCTCTGCGGCGACATCCCAAGGGCAGCGTATCGGTGGCCTCATGACTGGTGAAGTGAACGGCTTCCTCTACGGAGCCGGCAAAAGCATTCCGATCACTGATCCTGTGACCAAAATCACGTATCCGGGATTTGATCATGGCGGTCTGGCGGGAACGATCTCGGGCAAGTACCTTGGACCACTCGCTAAAGATGCGATTACTGATCGTTATCACCAAAACGTTCTAGAGCTCGCGCGTGATCAGGTCCAGCATGAATTCGTGCGAATGGTTTGCTTGATCAATGACAAATATGGCGAGCAGGGATTGAAACAGTTCTCTGATCTGTTTATTCGCTCCGATCAGCAGGCTGAGTTCGCACTTTTGGCGCAAAAGGGTGCCTTTTCAAAGGATACTCTGGCTCTGGCGCAAAGTTTGAATACCTTGACGGATAACGAAGGAAATGATCAGGTGATTGATTCGTTTTTTGCGGATTGGGATCCAGACGTTGTTCCGGTTCCCGAAACGCATGCATTGCCTGATGCCATCGTTCCCTATGCTGCGCAGATCAACGCAGGTCAGTTTCGTTGGACTTCAATGGCGTCAGTTCGTGTACAGCGAAAACTGTCGCAGACCCCAGGCTTTGTTGGCAGCCAGATTGAACATCGGCTGCAAGTCTTGGATGGCGGGGTCTGGATCAATACCAATCTGTTTTTGTCGGACTTCAACCTTCAGCGCTGAATCGAGTCGGGTGATGCCGCCAGGCATGTCCCATGGAAACGATGAAAGGCCTCAGGTGCATCGCTGAACTAGCGTTTGCGGCGCGAGTCGATCTGCAGCAGGTCGCGCACCTGCTGCACCTGCCGCGACAGGGCCGGGTCGCTGCTCAGTTTCTTGTCGATCTGCTCGACCGCGTACATCACGGTTGAGTGATCCTTGCCGCCAAAGACGTCGCCGATGCGGGGCAGCGACAGGTCGGTGCTCTGACGCATCAGGTACATGCCCACCTGACGTGCCTGGGAGACATTGCGCTTACGGCTGGCGCTGCGCATCTCTTCACGGCTGACACCGAACACCTCGGCCACCTTCTCGATCACCTGGTCGGGGGTGACTTCCACGTCACCCCCGGTTGGATCGAGCATCGGCGCCACCGATTCGACGGTCATCGGCATGCCGGTGATCGAGGCAAAGGCCACTGCCCTCGTGAGGGCGCCCTCGAGTTCACGAATGTTGGAGGTGAAGCGTCCTGCGATGAACTGAATCAGCTCGCGCGGCAAACTCATCTGCTCCTGCTCAGCCTTCTTGTGCAGGATCGCCATGCGCGTTTCGAGGTCGGGGGCCTGAATGTCGGCGATCAGTCCCATTGAGAAGCGTGAGATCAGGCGTTCCTGCAGCCTCGGAATCTGATTGGGCGGCCGATCGCTGGCGATCACGATCTGCCGGCCTGCCTCGTGCAGGGCGTTGAAGGTGTGGAAGAACTCCTCCTGGGTGTACTCCTTGCCTTCGATGAACTGAATGTCATCGATCAGGATCAGATCAGCGGCCCGGTAGCGGTTGCGAAACGCCTGCATGCCGTCCTTGCGGATGGCCTGGATCAGGTCATTGGTGAAGGTTTCGGTGCTCACGTAGAAGACCCTGGCATTCGGGTCGATCTCCAGGCGGTAATGGCCGATCGCCTGCATCAGATGGGTTTTGCCGAGCCCGACCCCACCGCACAGAAACAATGGGTTGAATTCGCGCCCCGGGGCCTCGGCCACGGCCAGGGCCGCCGCGTGGGCCATCCGGCTGTTGGGACCGACGACAAAGCGGTTGAACACGTACCGCAGGTTCAGCCCCGAGACCACACGGGTGGGCCCTTCAGGGCCGCTGCCATCGCTGCTGGCAGGGCGTGGTGGCGCAGCCGCTGCAGCGGGGCTGCCTGTCAGGCCAGCGGCGGGCTGGTCGCTGCCATTGGCGCTGTGCACATGCACTTCGACCGGTTCTCCGGCGATGCTGCTGGCCGCCGCCGTGATGGCCGCCAGGTAGTTCTTGCGCAGCCAACCGCAGGCGAAGCTGTTGGGGGCTTCCAGCTCGAGTCGTCCGGTGGCGAAGGCGGTGCAGCGGGCTGGTCGGATCCAGGTCTCGAAGGTCGGCTTGCTCAGACTGGCCTGGAGAGTCGTCTGAACCTGGTGCCACAGCTCCTCTCCCTGCTGCACCGACAACCACGATCACGACTCGCGACTATACGCAGATCCGCCATGCTGAACCGTCGTCCATGACACTCCCGTTGCCCGTGGCATCCTCGCTGTCATTGCCTCTGCTGAAACGTGTTCTGCCCCTGGTGGGCTGTGCCCTGATCGGTGCTGTGACCACCGGTTGTGACGGCCGGTTGCCGGGTGTCGGCTGGCGGCAGGAACCGGTGCGCATCAGTGATGCGCCCCCTGCTGCACCCCTGCAACCCGGCAGCAACGTGATCGTCGATGCCGTGTCGCGGGTGGGACCTGCGGTCGTGCGCATCGACACGGTCAAGCGCATGGTCAATCCGTTGGGTGGCCTGTTTGGCCAGGGCCCTTCGATCCAGCAGCAGCAGGGCCAGGGTTCGGGCTTCATCACCCGCTCCGATGGGGTGATCCTCACCAACGCCCATGTGGTCGAGGGGGCCGGTGAGGTGACCGTGACCCTGCCCGACGGACGCAGCTTCAGCGGCAAGGTGCTGGGCAGCGACCCGCTCACCGACGTGGCCGTGGTCAAGCTGGTGGCCAGCCGGCTGCCGGTGGCCCCCCTGGGCGATTCGAGCAAGCTGCGCCCGGGCGAGTGGGCGATCGCGATCGGTAACCCCCTGGGCCTCGACAACACGGTCACCGCCGGGATCATCAGCGCCATTCAGCGCACCAATGCCCTGGGTGAGGGCCAGCGGGTGCCCTACATCCAGACCGATGCCGCCGTGAACCCTGGCAACAGCGGCGGCCCGCTGATCAACGACCGGGGTCAGGTGATCGGCATCAACACCGCGATCCGTCAGGCCCCCGGCGCGGGTCTCAGTTTTGCAGTGCCGATCAACGTCGCCCGGCAGATCGCCGCCCAGATCCTGGCGCGCGGCTATGCCAGCCATCCCTACATCGGCGTGCGGCTGCAGAGCCTCACGCCCCAACTGGCCCGGGAGATCAATGCCTCCACCAGCGAGTGTCGGTTGCCTGAGGTCAACGGCGTCGTCGTTGTAGACGTGATGGCCGGCAGCCCTGCCGCCGCCGGCGGCCTGCGCAGTTGCGATCTGATCGAGACCGTCGGCGGTCGCGACGTGCGCAATCCCTCTGAAGTGCAGCTCGCCGTCGATGGGGCCCGGGTCGGTGCACCCCTGACCCTGCGGGTGCGCCGGGGTGAGCGGCAGCTCACGCTCACCCTGCGACCGGCCGAACTGCCTCGCCAGCGTTGAAACCGACCCGGTTGGTGGTGGTCATGGCCCGTTGGCCGGCCCCGCGGCGCTGCAAGTCGCGGCTGGCGGCAGGCGGCCTGGGCCCCGCGCGTGCGGCGCGGGTGCAGCAGCGCCTGCTCGGCCATGCCCTGGCGGTGCTGGCGCAGGGCACCGCTGCCGTGGGAGCCCGGGGCCGGCTGGCTCTGGCCGGTGCCGGTCCGGCTGCCGCGGCCCGGTTGCTGCCCTGCGGTCAGTCGCTCGAGGCTGTGACCCAGGGCCGGGGCGGCCTGGGCGAGCGCATGGCCCGCCAGTTCATGGCCGGCCTGCGGCAGGGCTACCGCCAAGTTGTGCTGGTGGGCAGCGATCTCCCCTGCTTGACGGCGGCCGACCTGCAGCTGGCCTTTGCGGCCCTGGGGCAGGCTCCCTGCGTACTGGGTCCAGCGGCTGATGGGGGGTACTGGCTGGTGGGACTGAACCGTGGAGCCAGCGCTCTGTTTGCCGGGATCGACTGGGGCGGTGACCGCGTGTTCCAGCAGACCCTGGCCAGGGCCGATCAGCTGGGGCTGGCCCCGGTGCTGTTGCCGCAGCAGAGCGATCTCGACGCGATCGGCGATCTGCTGGTGTGGCGATGAAGGCTGCCTTGCCGTCCATCGCCGTGGTGATCCCGGCGCGGCAGGAGGCGGGCCGCCTGCCGGCTTTGCTGGCCGACCTTGCGCGCGCCCCCGCACTGATCGCCGAACGGGTGGTGGTGGATGGCGGCAGCACCGACCACACCCCTGCCGTCGCTGCTCTGGCCGGTGCCCGCGTCATCCGGGCTCAGCCAGGGCGCGGTGGCCAGCTGCTCGCCGGCATCGCCAACACCACAGCCCCATGGCTGTGGTTGCTGCATGCCGATGTGCGCTTACCGCCCGACTGGGCGCTGCCGCTGCAGGCCGCAGTGGCCACCCCTGCAGCGGCCCAGCCCCGGGCCTGGTATGGCGATCTGCGCATCGACCATGGGGGGCTGGGCTACCGCCTGCTGGAGCAACTGGTGGCCCTGCGCAGCGCGTTGCTGCAACGCCCCTATGGCGACCAGGGTCTGCTGTTGCGGCGCGCCTGTTACCAGCGGGTGGGCGGTCTGCGCCCGCTGCCACTCATGGAAGACCTGGAGTTTGTGGAGCGCCTGGGCCGTCAGGGACGGCTGTGCGCCCTGGGTCTGGCGATCACGGTCGATGCCCGCCGCTGGGAGCGGCTCGGCCTGGTCGGCACCAGCCTGAGCAACGCGTTCCTGCGACGGGCCTGGCGCCGCGGCTGCGCTGCCGATCGCCTCTATGAGGCATACCAGAACGCACAACGACGTTCGAGCGGTTCGAGTTCCCAGCCCTGAGCCGCATAGAAGCCGATCACCTCGGGATCGGCAAACAGACTCACCCGCTGGACCTGTTGTTGCCGCAAGAGGTCCAGCACGTAGTGCATGAGTTGTTTGCCCAGACCCGCGCCCTGATACAGGGGGTGCACGGCCACATCCCAGATCGTGGCATCGATGACGCCATCACCGGTGCAACGGGCAAAGCCCACGAGCTTGGGCAGGCGCGGATCATGACGCCAGAGGCCCACCAGCAACAGACTGTTCTGCAGGGCGCGGCGCACCCGCCGCAGGGGCCTGCGGCTCCAGCCCACCGCGTCGCAGAGCTGCTCCAGTTCGATCAGGTCGATCTCACGGTCACGGCTGAGCACCAGAGTGACCTGGCCTGAGGGGGTGGTGCAGAGGCGATGCTGCTGCCCATAGAGATGATTGAGCAGCTCTGACACAGATCTACGAGCAGTCGCGTCGATGGAGACCACCCGATCCTCTCCCATGCTGGTGTGCGTGCATGGGTGGCTGCTGGCTGGGCGGCTCTGGCAGCCGCTGCTGCAGCACTGGGGTGATCGCCAGGAGGCCTGGTGCCCTGACCTGCCGGGCTTCGGCCATGAGCCCCGGCCCAGGCGGTTGCAGCCCAGCCTGGCCAGCTACGGCCGTTGGCTGGCCGAGGCGATCCGGCAGCAGGCCGGCGGACGGCCTCTGGTGTTGATCGGCCATTCGCTCGGGGGCAGCATTGCCCTGCATGCCGCAGCCCGTCTGGGGCCGCAGCTGCGTGGCCTGGTGTGCGTGGGGTTTGGCGGCGGCATCTACCAGCCGCGCCCGTTTGCCATGGTGCGGCGCGGGGGTGCGGCCTTTCTGCGCTGGCGGCCCGGTTGGCTGGCCGCGCTGCCCCTGGCCGAGGCCATCGCCAGCCCGCTGCGGGCCGATCTGCATGCGGCGCGCGGGCTGCTGGCCTGCAGCATGCGGCGTCAGTCTGTGCAGCAGCTGCCCGCCATGGTGAGCCGGCTCACGGTGCCCAGCCTGTGGATCTGCGGCAGTCGCGACGGCGTCATGGAGCCCCGCTATGTGCGCCATCTGGCCGGTTTTGCCCCCGAGCACACCGTGATCGAGCTTGCTGGCATCGGCCATCTGCCGATGCGCCAGGCGCCGGCACGGCTTGCTGCCGCCATCGATCAATGGCTGCAGGGCCACCAGCAGACTGGCTCTGGCGTTTCGCCCACCGATCTGTGGCTGAATGGATCCCCCAGATCAGAGCCCGTTGACGGTGATCGCTGACTTCAAGTCGATATTCCACTGCAGCGATGTTCCTTGGTCAAGCAGACCGGGATGGGTGAAGCCATTGACAGCGTTGAGCAAGAGCGTCTGGCCAAGCGGTTGGCTGGGCCAGGCCCCAACTGATGCATTGACCAAGTACGAGCTGAAAATTTTGCTTGGGTCCTGCCCGGCGTAGGCACCCGGTGCAATGTTGTCCAGCACAATCAGCGAACCTTTGTTGTTGCCGGATAGGACGGGAGCCGTTGCAGGCGAACTTTCAGAGATGGACGTGGTTCCCCTGCCTCTCCCAATGAGTTTCTTGGTGGTAACTGTGCCCCAAAAATTAAAATTGACATCATCAAGGTAAATGGTTCCATTTCCGGTTACAGGATCGATCTTTCCGGCGACCTGTCCGATCTCGACTTCACCAGAAAAGCTGATTGACGTTCCCAGCAAAGAAACGAACGGCTGGGTCACCCTTGGGCAGATAAACGTCAGAATGTTGCCGGTGTTGTCAGTGCCTACCGAAACGATATCGTCGGCAAAATCAAGCGTGCCACTTTTGGTGTTGCCGAAAAGAGTTTTTTTCGGTGATGCCCATTTGAAGCGAACCCCGCTGGCTTCGTATTTTGGCGTGACCTGGGAGCGGTAGGCATGATTGTCAATCAGGTTGATGCCATCGATGCGCTGGATTCCCCCATTCTGTGCTTCATTTGACTCGATGATTCCATTCTTATTGGAGTCAAGAAGATTGACGAGATCGCCGATGTCGTCATCTTCTGCATCAAGGACCAAGCTTGTGCCTGTCGAGGTTTCTTTGCCTTCGATAAAAATATTTGCCCCGCTCGCGTTGGTGATTTTGTAGACGCGTTTGGTATTGGTTGGCTCCGTTGAATCGTTGTTGGGATCAATGTTGATGCTGTAGCCGCCAATAATTGTAGATATGACCATGTCGATTGAACCCTTTTGAAATCAGTGGAAGAATCCTTTCACTTGCTCGGGCTTCTGTCACAATCGAAGTTGGGCGTGGTTCTGCCCGGCCATTTGATTCGGACCTCGATCACAGGCTCGCCAGTCCGCGCTCCTGCAGTTCGGCAAGTCGGGCATAAAGCCCCCCGGCGGCGCGCAGCTCGCGGTGGTTGCCCTGCTCCACCAGCCGCCCTTTCTGCAGCACCAGGATGCGGTCGGTCGCTTCCACGGTGGCCAGGCGGTGGGCGATCACCACAGCGGTACGCCCCTGCAGCAGCACCCCGAGATCCCGTTGCAGGGTGGCCTCGGTCGAGGGGTCCATGAAGGCGGTGGCTTCATCCATGACCAGTACGGCCGGATCGCGCAGCGCCACCCGGGCCACCGCCAGCAGCTGGCGTTCGCCCGACGAGAGGTTGGCACCCCGTTCGCGCAGCTGGCTGGCCAGCCCGTCGGGCAACCGTTGCAGCAGGGGGGTGAGCCCCAGCTCCTGGCAGGTCTGCTGCAGCTGGTCGCTGCTGATCGGCGCATCAAGGCGCAGGTTGTCGGCGACCGTGCCGCTGAACAGGAAGGTGTCCTGCAGCACGACGCCGAGCCGTTGGCGCAGGGTGGCCTGGGGCAGGGTGCTGATGTCGTCGCCATCGAGCAATATGCGGCCCCGCTGCGGCTCGTAGAGGCGGCACAACAGCCGGATCACCGTGGTCTTGCCGCAGCCGGTGGGGCCCACAAGGGCCACGTGCTCGCCGGGAGCGATGCGAAACGAGATCTCCCTAAGGATCGGTTCATCGGGCCGGTACGAAAAACTGACGTTCTCGAAGATCACCTCGGCCGCCGTGGCCGCTGCAGCCCTGGTGGGTGCAGATGGCAGGAACCGGCTGTCCTGGATCTCGATCGGTTCTTCGAGCAGCTCACCGATGCGTTCGACCGCCGTTAGCCCGCCCTGGATCTGGGTGAACCGTTCGGCCAGCTGGCGCAACGGATCAAACAGACGCTGGGAATAGAGGATGAAGGTGGTGAGGGTGCCCAATCCCATGGCTCCACCAGTCACCATGGCGCCCCCGAGGGCCAGCACGGCCGCCACGGCCGCTAGCGCCACCCACTCGATGAAGGCCGAGATGGCGCTGTCGTAGAGGATCGTGCCGGTCACCGCACCGCGGTAGGCGTCCGTGGAGCGGGCGAAGCGTTCGCTGTTGCGCTGTTCGCGCCTGAACATCTGCACCACCTCAAGCCCCTGGAGGTTTTCCTGCAGATCGGCGTTCAGCTGGCTGAGCTCCTCGCGCACCCGGTAATTGGCTTTGCGATAGCGCTTCTGCAGCCAGAGAATGCCGGCGGTCACGGGCACCTGGCTGACCAGCAGCAGCAATCCCAGCCGCCACTCGATCGTGATCATGGTGGCGGCGATCACGATCAGGGTGACCAGATCACCGAGCACCCCCACGGCGCCACTGCCGAAGACTTCGGCCAGGGCATCCACATCGCTGGTCAGTCGGGTGAGCAGTTTGCCCACCGGGGTGCGGTCGTGAAACCGCAGCGACAGGGCCATGGCGTGGCCAAACAGGTCATCGCGAATGCGGGCCGTGAGCCGTTGCCCCACCGCCTGCACGTTGTAGCTCTGAATGCCCTGGAGCCCGAGCCGCAGCAGCACCGCCACCAACAGCAGGCCGATCAGCAGCTGCAGGGCCTGGGGCACGGGCAGCCCGCTGAGCCATGGTGCGGTCGGTTCCCGCCTGAGCACCGAGATCGCCTGGCCCACCAGCAGGGGCTGCACTGCAGCGGCCAGTGCCACCGGGATCAGCAACAGCAGGGTCAGCGTCAGTCGCCTGCGATCCCGTTTCAGGTAGGGAAGCAGCCGCCGAAGCCGTTGACGGTCCTGTCGGTTCATCAGCGGCACACGGCCGCAGCCCGCTGGCTCTCGAGCTGGTTGATCAGCTGCCGCAGCTCGCCGCCATCGAGGCGCAGTGCCAGTGGATTGCCGATCAACCGGGCGGTGCTTTCAAACAGGTCTTCGATGGCGATCAGGCCGTTGTCGGCCAGGGTGCGGCCCGTGGCCACCAGATCCACGATCGCCTCGCTCATGCCGGTGATCGGTCCCAGTTCGACCGATCCGGTGAGATGAATCAACTCCACCGGCAGCTCCAGGGCTTCAAAGAACGCCTCGGCACAGCGGGTGAACTTGCTGGCCACGCGACAGTGGGCCGGCAGATCGGCCGCCCGCCGGTAGGGGCTGGTGGCCTTGACCGCCACGCTCATGCGGCAGCCCCCGAAGCCCAGGTCGAGCAGCTGGGCCACCGGCCGCTGCTGCTCCTGCAGCACATCGAAGCCCACCACACCCAGCTGTGCCTGCCCGTAGCTCACGTACACGGGAACATCGCCATTGCGCACCAACAGGGCCCGGGCCCTGCCGCAGCGACTGGCCACCATCAACTGGCGGTTGTCTGCCTCGAGAAGGGTCGAGAAGTCGAGCCCCACGGCGGCAAAGCAGCGCACCGAATCCTTGAGCAGGGCGCCCTTGGCCAGGGCAATCGTCAGCATGGGTCAACCGCGCCGATCATGGGTGCAGGCGCACTGCGGACTTTAACGATGGCAACGCCCGTGACCGGAGCCGACCGGCCCCCGCTGCAGATCGAGGCCGTGCCCGTGCTGCGCGACAACTATGTGATGGCGCTCACCTGCGGCCACGACGCGGTGCTGGTTGATCCTGCCGTCGCCCCGCCCCTGCAGAGCTGGCTCGAGCAGCGCGGCCTGGCATTGGTGGCGGTGCTCCAGACCCATCACCACCACGACCACATCGGCGGCACCCCCGATCTGTTGCAGCGCTGGCCCCGCTGCCGCGTGTTTGCTGCCGAGGCCGATCGTCAGCGCATTCCGTTTCTGACAGACCCTCTGGTGGACGGTGATTGCTTTGCGCTGCTGGGCCAGCCGATCGACGTGCTGGCCGTGCCCGGTCACACCCGTGCCCACATCGCGTATCACCTGCCAGCCAGCGGTGATCTGTTCTGTGGTGACACCCTGTTTGCCGCCGGTTGTGGCCGTCTGTTTGAGGGCACCGCGGCCCAGATGCACGCTGCCCTGCAGCGCCTCTGCAGCCTGCCCGAGCACACCCGGGTCTGGTGCGCCCACGAATACACCGCCGGCAATCTGAACTGGGCCATCAGCCAGGTGCAGGCTGATGAGCCCCTGGGGCAGGCCCTGCGCCAGCGGCTCGCCCAGGTGCTCGAGCTGCGGGCCCAGGGCCGTCCCACGATCCCGAGCAGTGTGGAGCTCGAGCTCCAGACCAATCTGTTTGTGCGTGCCGGCAGTGCCGAAAGGCTGGCTGAGCTGCGCAGCAGCAAGGATCATTGGTCTGGTTGAGCGCGCAGCGGCACCTGTTGGGGATACAGCACGGCCTCGGCCCCCGGTCGCGGCCGCACGCGGCAACGCTGTCCCCGCGACCAGTCTTGCGCCAGGGGCAGGCGCAGCCGCAGCTGCTGATCACCCAGCTGCACCTGCACCAGCCATTCGCGACCCAGAAATTCGCGACCCAACACCAGACCTTCGGCGCTGCTGTCGGGCTCGAGAGTCAGCGCTTCGGGCAACACCAGCAGCTGCATCTCGCTGGCGGCGGGCAGTGGCTCGCCTCCTCGCTCATCGCTGCAACGCCATCGACCCAGAGCGGTCTGCAGCACGGCTCCGTCGTGGTGGCTGACCGGCAGCAGATTGCCCTGCAAGACAAATCTGCCCACAAAGGCGGTCGCCGGATGCTGGACCAGCGCTCTGGGGCTGGCGATCTGGTGCAGCCTGCCGCTTTCGAGCACGGCCACCCGGTCGCAGATCGCCAGGGCTTCCTCGGGATCGTGGGTCACCAGCAGACCGCTGGTGCCGCATTGGTTCAGCACACCCGGCAGCTCACTGCGCAGGCGCAGGCGCACTTCAACATCGAGGTTGGAGAACGGCTCATCGAGCAGCACCACCGCAGGTCCAGGAGCCAGGGCGCGCGCCAGGGCTAGGCGCTGCCGCTGCCCACCCGAGAGTTCATGGGGATAGCGCTGCTCCAGCCCCTGCAGACCGAGCAGCCCCAGCAACCAGGCGGCCCGCTCGCTGCTGGCACCACGGCGCAGGCCAAAGCAGGCGTTGGCCCAGGCGTTGAGATGGGGAAACAGGGCGTAGTCCTGGAACACCATGCCCACGCCGCGGCGCTCGGGCTCAAGCCAGCGCCGTGGCCCGGCCACCTCGCGGCCATGGATGCTGAGCGAACCAAGTGTGGGTCGCTCAAAGCCGGCGATCAACCGCAGCAGGGTGGTTTTGCCGCAGCCGGATGGTCCCAGCAGGCCCACCAGCTCACCCTGTTGCAGTTGCAGGTCGATCGCCTGCAGCGTCCAGGCGTCGCTAGGGCTATAGCGGTGCCAGAGATCCTGCACCTGCACATGGGCGCGAGGCGACAACGGGTCTGGCTGGGATTCGGCAGGGGGCGGGACGATCGACGGTGGGCCAGCACGGCCATAAGCTCCGGCCCATCCTCTCCTGCTCCCCTGCCATGACCACCACGCCAGTGCTTACAGCTGTCAACACCGATGCGGCACCGGCACCTGTGGGGCCCTACAACCAGGCGGTGCTGGCCGCCGGAGTGCTCTATTGCTCGGGTCAGATCGCCCTGGATCCTGCCACTGGGGCCATGGTGGGAGATGGCGATGTGGAGGCCGAAACCCGCCAGGTGCTGGCCAACCTCCAGGCCGTTCTGGCAGAGGCCGGCGCCTCGCCGTCCCAGGTCGTTCGCACCACCGTCTACCTGGCTGACCTGGGCGATTTCGGCCGTGTCAATGCTCTCTATGACGCTGTGTTTGGCGCGGGGGTTGCCCCGGCCAGGGCCTGCATTCAGGCGGCTGCGCTGCCCAGGGGAGCACGCGTTGAGATCGACTGCATCGCGCTGGTGTCTCAGCCCTCCAGTGGGCAGTCCATGAGCCTTGAGGCCTGCTGATCAACGGCGCTGAGCCGCTGCAGGATGCCCTGCAGATCCACGGCCGACAGCTCACCGTCACTGCCCCATTTCATGCAGGAGGGCACCTCGAGCGGGCCCTGGTCGTAGCCGCCTGGGCCCAGAGAGCCATTGGAACGCCGGTCGATCCCCATGTGTCCCTCCTGTGTCTTGGTTTCCACACTAAGCAGCCATCGCCCTGCTGCCGGCCCAGCTCGGAAAAACTTCAGGTCGTGCTGCGCGTGGGTCCGTAGAATTGCCATCAACGGGGCGTGGCGCAGCTTGGTAGCGCGGGTGCTTTGGGAGTCCTTGCTGCAGCAATCCAAAGCCCAGTGATTGCAAGCTTTTTAAGTTTCCAGCTCCTCAAAATTAGTGACGCCGAGTGACGAAGCGTCGCATGAGCGTGTTCTGACGCAGTAGCTGCCGCTCGTGTACCAGCCCAGGGGGCAGGCCGAGCCGCTCTTCTGGATGGCCTCACGGTTCGTACCGCGATCAGCTGGAACGCAGTACGAGCCTGAGCTGTAGTAACCGAGCGGGCAGCTCCCCACCTTGGGCAACGGCATGGGGGCTGACTGCGCCAGGGAGGTATCGGTCACCAGGCCCAGGGCTGCAGCCAGAAACGGCGCCGCCAAGTTATGCAGCTTTCGCATGGCCTCTGTTTGCGGGCTCCTATTTGGGGGTGGAAACCCAGCCTCTGAGGCCCTGCGGGGGGTATTTGCAGCAGTTCTGCAGCACTTGATGCAGTAGTGCAGCGATCTGCGGTCTAAGGTTTGGGTGAGGCCGCGCGGCGCCAACCGCCGACCTCGTGACCACCCTGCCTTCACAGGATGATGACCGCATTCTCTCAGCCCCTGATGGGGCGTGGCTCCGCTGTGCCCGCATCGGAACTTCTCCGCCGCAAACCGCAGCGGGTGACCGCCACGCTGCCCTGGCACCTCGTGCACCGGCTTGAGGAACGTGCCAGTTACGAAGGCCGCTCGCTCAGCAACTTGATTGCGCACCTGCTGGAGGTGGCGGGCTGACTCACCACTGCGGCCCCACACGCCGCCAGCCGGCCTTCTGCGGCCCGCAGGGGGGGTAGGAGGCGCCACCAGCAAGGGCAGCGCCTCCGATCGCTTAGGCGACCACCAGAGCAGACCCGTTGCCCTGGCTGTTGAAGATGCTGCTGCTGAACATCGCCAGGTTGACCGCAATGTTGATCTGAGGAGTGACGTTCAAGACACTGCTCAGGGACGTGTTGCGGAAGGTGTTGATACCAGGACCGCCCCCCATCACTGGTCCACGGCCGCGGTCGCGTCCCGCCACGCCGTTGCGGTCTTTCCGACCGCCGCAGATCTGCTCGCTCTGAAGCTCGGTAAGTTCGATCATGACCAAAGTGAATTAAAAAGAAAGGGAGGGTTACCCCTCCCTATTGATTACGAAACGGGTCAGCCCACTTGAGTGATGAACTGCTCACCCAGGTTCCCTTGGCCGTTGATCATACTACTGAAGCTGTTACGGCCGCCACCAACAACGACATTGGTTGCAAACACAGATTGTTTGAGGGCATTCTTGTAGCTGGCAGCGCTGTAGGTTGTAGTGAAGGAAGAGCGGCCCCAGGAGCCGTTCCCGCCACTGATGGCTTCAGTCTGCTCATCAGCAAGAATCGTGAACTTGGTCATGGTGATGGTTTAGTCGGAGGTATTGGGGCGAGCCCCTAGGAGATTTAGTGACTTTCGAGCCATCTGAGCAGAGATGTGACGCAACCTGAGCACATGTGCAGCAAATTAATCCGAGAAGGAAATTGCGGCGAAAGGATAGTGCTCTTGAAAAGTGTTTGCAAGTCGATGTTTAAAATGTGCTGCGGTTTCGCCTCGTCCTGCTGAGCAGTCACAATCAGTTGTATCTGTGATTCACAATCAACTCATCAAAAGAGTTGCCCGGTGAAGGCTCGGTATTGATAGGCCCATGCCCGTCTACATCGGCGCTTTGTTGACGCGATCTGCATCATCACCATTGCGCCAGCACCCGGCGCCAACCGGCCTTTTGGAGGTCCTTCCACTCGATTAGCGCTGCCGACCGTGGCACCCGCCTGCGCCGCTTCAACAGGGCAGGCTCGCCCGCAATCGGCAGACCGTGGTCGATCCAGATCGTTGGCGCCCTGCTGTGGCTTTCCGGGTCGCGGTGATAACGCCGCACCTCGCGGGCGTCGGGTGCTTCGAGCCAGCCTTCTTGCATCGCAACAGTCTGTTGGCGTCGAGCGAAAGCAGAGGCAAACTGCTAGAAGCATATATTTTGCAATGTCAAAACTCACTACCCCTAGCTTTGCTAAGGGTTACGGCAATCTTACTGATTAACCAATATATGCCCTGAGATGGGCTATATCCAAGGGTTACCCTGTCCCTCCCAAAAAACTCGGAAGGTGGTTTTTTGTTGTTGTTATTATTGGTTTCTTTGCTGGTTTCGTGCCTGGGATAATCGAGGTCTTTTATTATTGGTATAGGAGCGAACAAAGCAAAAAGCAATTAGATGCGCTTATGATTAAGTGGATTATTGATGCAGGCCGTCCTTAGGGAGGCTCTGGAAAACCGAAGCGGTTTACGGGACAATGACCCTGTGATCGCAGGCCAGGACTGGGTTGATGGGAGGCAAGCAGCTCGGCTTCTCTGATTACGAGCTCACCACTGCCAAGAAGCAGACCAAACGGGAGAAGTTTCTCTCTGAGATGGAGGTGGTGGTGCCTTGGCAGGCACTCATCGCTCTGATCGAGCCGCACTACCCCAAGACGAGCAAGAAAGGCGCACGACCTCCCTATCCCCTGGCAACGATGCTGCGGATCCATCTACTGCAGCAGTGGTATTCGCTGAGCGATCCGGCGATGGAAGAGGCCCTGATCGAGGTGCCCACCATGCGACGCTTTGCCGGCATCGAGCTGATCAGCGATCGAATCC
>Ga0310332_10006_pt1 | contig 86779 bp, 92 predicted proteins | sample LakMicSRFLOrngD5_FD_195546 | JGI IMG/M metagenome (GOLD analysis project Ga0310332, IMG submission 195546) | Enriched freshwater cyanobacterial communities from Lake Michigan, Michigan, United States - MI23.SRFL.Orng.D5 (v2) (version 2) | ecosystem: Environmental > Aquatic > Freshwater > Lake...
AGCTCATGGCAGTCTCCGGGCCCTCAGCCGCAATCGAGGGTGTCGCGGGTCTGGCGACCGGTCACCGGGTTGGTGCCGGAGGCGCTGGCGCAGAGCTTGCTGAGCACGTCGCCCCGGAACGGCACGTTGGTGAAGTCGGCCCCCTCAATCCGCACGTTGGTGACCTTGGTGTTGAAGGCGAAGGCGTCCTCCAGCACGGCATTGCGCAGGTCGGTGCCATCCAGCACCGCCGAGTCCAGGGTCGCCTCCCGCAGGTCAGTGCCGGAGAGATTGGCGTCCTGAAGCTTGGCGCCAAACAGGCTGGCGCCCCGCAGATCGGCCCCGTGGAAATCCGCATCCCGCAGGTTGGTGAGGTTGAAGGTCACTCCGCGCAGGTCGGCGCCGGCGAAGTCGTGGCCGATCAGCACCTGTTTGGCGTAGTCCATCGCGGCCCGGGCGGGGGAGGCCAGGGGCAGCAGCAGCAACGGCAGCAGCACTAGCGGCAGGAACAGATGCAGCAGGCGACGCATCACGGACAACCGACGGTGGCGCAACCCTAGTCAGGCTGTCGCAGGGCTCACCATGTCTCCGCAGCGGTTCACTTAGTCTCCGGCCAGGGATTTCCAGCAGAGCGCGATTAGCACCCCCGGCGGCGGCGATGGGAAATCCGATTGATCAGCAAACCTTTCTGGCTCGCGCCCGGTCACGTTTCGGCGACCGCTACGACTACAGCGAGATCGTCTACAAGAGCTTCAAGACCCCCATCAAGATCCGCTGCCGCGAGCACCCGGTGCGCCTGATCGCCATCACGCCGGAGCGCCATCTGGTGACCACCGGCGGCTGCAAGTACTGCCTGCGGCAGTTGCGCGGGCAGCTGCCGGACGATTGAGCGTTGGGCGGGGAATGTTGAGGGCGTTTCCGCCCCGTGTTGATGGCCGCTGGCCCCAGAGAGCGCAGCGGCATCTGGGCGGAGCAGCGGGCCCAGCGGTTGCTGCAGCAGGCCGGTTGGTATCCCGTGGCCCGGCGCTGGCGCTGCCGCTGGGGTGAACTGGATCTGGTGCTGCATAAATCTCCCCAACGCTTGCTGCTGGTGGAGGTGAAGGGCCGCCGCCGCTGCGGCCGCGATGGCTGGGGTTGTGCGGGTCTGAATCGACGCAAACGGGCGCGTCTGGAGGCGGCCTTGGCCCTGTGGCTGGCCGCCCATCCCGTCTACGGCCACTGCCATGTGGAGCTGGTGGCGGCCCTGGTGCCCCTGCCGCCAGCCCGCGGGCCGGTGCGCTGGATGCGCTGGCTCTAGGGGCGAAGGGCCCTGCACCGGCCGGGGGGCAATCTGGGGTTAGGCCTGCCCTGCTCCGGCGATGTCCTTCGCGGCCCACCGCGCCCGAAAACGCTTTGGCCAGCACTGGCTCCAGGACGACACCGTGCTGCAGCGCATCGTGGCGGCGGCGGAGCTCACCCCGCAGGACACGGTGCTGGAGGTGGGGCCCGGCCGGGGTGCCCTCACCGAGCGGCTGCTGGCCTCCGAGGCGGCGGCGGTGCGGGCCGTAGAGCTCGACCGCGACCTGGTGCAGGGGCTGCAGCAGCGCTTTGGCGACAACCCTCGCTTCGCCCTCAGCGAAGGCGATGTGCTGGCCCTGCCGCTACCGCCGGCCACCGCCGTGGTGGCCAACATTCCGTACAACATCACCGGGCCTTTACTCGAGCGCCTGGTGGGGCGCCTGGATCGTCCCGTGCAGGAGCCCTACCGGCGGCTGGTGCTGCTGGTGCAGCAGGAGGTGGGGGAGCGCATCCGGGCCCGTCCCGGCAGCAGCGCCTATTCCGCCCTGAGCGTGCGCATGCAACTGCTGGCCAGCTGCCGCACGGTCTGCCCGGTGCCGCCGCGCTGTTTTCAGCCGCCGCCGAAGGTGATGAGCGAGGTGGTGTGCCTCGATCCACTGCCGCCGGAGCAGCGCCTCGATCCGGCCCTGGCCCGCACGGTGGAGGCGCTGCTGCGACGCTGTTTTGCGGCCCGCCGCAAGATGCTGCGCAACACCCTGGCTGGGCTGCAGCCGCCCGAACCGCTGCAACGGCTCACCGAGGCGGCGGGGATCCGGCTGGATCAGCGGCCCCAGGAGGTGGCACCGGCGGCCTGGGTGGCGCTGGCGGCGGGCTTGAATCGGCTCACCGCCTGATCTCCCCCATGGCTGAGCTGCTGGTCAGCGCCCCCGCCAAGATCAACCTGCACCTCGAGGTGCTCGGCCTGCGGAGCGATGGCTTCCATGAGCTGGCCATGGTGATGCAGATGCTCGACCTGGCGGACACGCTGCGGCTGCAGCCCACCGCCGATGGCCGCATCAGCCTGAGCTGTGACCGCAGCGACCTGCCCACCGACGGCAGCAACCTGATCGTGCGGGCGGCGGAACGGCTGCGCTCCCACGCCGGCCTGCCGGAATTGGGGGTGGCGATCCAGCTCAGCAAACGCATCCCCATCGGCGCCGGCCTGGCGGGGGGCTCCAGCAATGGGGCAGCGGCCCTGGTCGGACTGAACGCGCTCTGGGGCTGCGGCCTGTCGACGCCGCAGCTGCGCGATCTGGCGGCGGAGCTCGGGTCCGACATGCCGTTCTGCATCGCGGGCGGCACCCAGCTCTGCTTTGGCCGCGGTGACGTGCTGGAGCCGGTGGCACCGGGCCAGGCCCCCGCGTTGGGGGTGCTGCTGATCAAACATCCCGAGGCCAGTGTGTCCACCCCCTGGGCCTACGGCCGCTGCCGCGAGCAGCGGGAAGACTTCTATCTCCATGAGGAAGGGGAGTTTGAGCAGCGGCGTGAGGCCCTGCGGCGCGGGCCGTTGCTCGCGGCCCTGGCCCAGGGCACGCCGCTGCCGCCCCTGCGCAACGACCTCCAGCCCGTGGTGGAGCCCGAAGTGACCAGCGTGCGCGAGGGGCTGGCGCTGCTGCGCCGCGCCGATGGGGCCCTGGCGGTGGCCATGAGCGGATCGGGCCCCAGCTTGTTCGCCCTGTTCCCCGATCGGGCCGCCGCCGCCGCGGCCCACCAGAGCCTGCGGGCGGATCTGGTGGCCGCCGGTTTCGAGGCCTGGGTCTGCGGCTGCAACGCCAGTGGTGCCACCCTGGGGTGATGGCCACACCGCAACCCACCCCCAGCTCCAAGGCTGCTGAGGCCACGGCCCCTCGGGCCCCGACGCGTCCGCGCAAGGGCCCCCTCAGCTTCATCAGCGGCTCCCTCACCAGCTTCGGCCTGGGATGGCTTTCGCTGCAGCTGTCGTTCCGGGTGCTGGGCTGGTACGCGGTACATCCGCCCCACTACACCGCCCGCTTCGCCCAGAGCATCGCCGTGTTCATGAAGACCCTGATCGTGGGGATGACCTTCCTGGCCACGTTCACCTTCGCCTTCGTGGGGCTGGGCCTGTTTTTCACCTTTATCCGCAGCTTGCTACCGGGGTGGACCCAGGCGGAGGAAACTCCCTAGCCTGAGCGCACCCAGGCCCCACGCTCCGATGACCGGCCACGACCTGCAGCTGCTCGTGCTGCTGCTCTCCCCCGGGATGTTGCTGTCGGTGTTGCTGCTGGCCACGTTCGCTGCGGGCGGCTGAGAGCCGTTGCGGGCGACTGAGATAAGTTGGCCCAGCGACCGGCCAGAGCCGGACTGATTGCGCCGCCGTGGCAGAGACCCTGTTGTTCAACGCCCTGCGCGAGGCCATCGATGAGGAAATGGCCCGTGACCCCCACGTCTGCGTGATGGGTGAGGACGTCGGTCAGTACGGCGGGTCCTACAAGGTCACCAAGGACCTCTACGACAAATACGGCGAGCTGCGGGTGCTGGACACCCCGATCGCCGAGAACGCTTTCACCGGCATGGCTGTGGGCGCTGCCATGACCGGCCTGCGGCCGATCGTGGAAGGCATGAACATGGGCTTCCTGCTGCTGGCCTTCAACCAGATCTCCAACAACATGGGGATGCTGCGCTACACCAGCGGCGGCAACTTCACCATTCCTGCGGTGGTGCGCGGTCCCGGTGGGGTGGGTCGTCAGCTGGGGGCAGAGCACAGCCAGCGCCTGGAGGCCTATTTCCACGCGGTACCCGGCATCAAGATCGTGGCGGTGAGCACCCCCACCAACGCCAAGGGCCTGATGAAGGCCGCCATCCGTGACAACAACCCGGTGCTCTTCTTTGAGCACGTGCTGCTCTACAACCTCACCGAGGACATCCCCGAAGGCGATTACATCTGCGCCCTCGACCAGGCCGATCTGGTGCAGGAGGGGAGCGACGTGACGATCCTCACCTACTCCCGCATGCGCCACCACTGCCTCAAGGCCGTGGAGCAGCTGGAAAAGGAGGGGGTGAGCGTGGAGCTGATCGACCTGATCAGCCTCAAGCCCTTCGACATGGAGACCATCGCCCGCTCGATCCGCAAGACCCACAAGGTGCTGATCGTGGAGGAGTGCATGAAGACCGGCGGCATCGGAGCGGAGCTGATGGCCCTGATCACCGAGCAGTGCTTCGATGACCTCGATGCGCGGCCGGTGCGGCTGTCCTCCCAGGACATCCCCACCCCGTATAACGGCACGCTTGAGAATCTGACGATCATTCAGCCCCACCAGATCGTGGAAGCGGCCAAGGCCCTCAAGGCTGGCCAGATCTGAGATGGCACGCCAACAGGGATGGTTCGCCCTGATCCTGGCCCTGGCGATCGCCGCCGGCGCCGTACTCGCCAGTTTCCCGCTGCAACTGGGGCTCGACCTCAAGGGCGGCAGCCAGCTCACCCTGCAGGTGCTGCCCGCTGGATCGATCACCAAAGTCAAGGCGGAGCAGCTGGAGGCGGTGAAGGATGTGCTCGACCGCCGCATCAATGGCCTTGGGGTGGCGGAATCCACCCTGCAGACCGTGGGCGACGACCAGCTGGTGCTGCAGCTCCCCGGCGAGCAGGACCCCAGCCGGGCCGCCAAGGTGCTCGGCACCACCGCCCTGCTGGAGTTCCGCGCCCAGAAACCCGGCACCGAGCAGCAGATGACTGGCTTGCTCAAGCTCAAGCGCCAGGCCCAGGCGGTGCTCAACCAGCGTCGCCAGCGCAGCCAGGCCCTGGCCGATGGCCAGCCGGCTCCCGACAGCACCACCCCACCCCTCGACCTTCCCGCCGAGCAACTGGCGGAGTCGCTGCGGAGCCTTGGGGTGGCGGTGCCCGCGGGGAGCAGCGAAGCCGATCAGCTGGAGTTGCTGCTGGCGGAGATCAACCGCCGCATCGTGGAGCTCTATGAGCCGGCCGAGCTCACCGGCAAGGACCTCACCGCCGCCGGCCGCCAGCAACAGCAGAGCGGCAACGGCTGGGATGTGACCCTCAGCTTCAACAGTGAGGGGGGGCGCAAGTTCGCCGCCCTCACCCAGAGCATCGCCGGCAGCGGACGGCTGCTGGGCATCGTGCTCGATGGCCGCTCCATCAGCGAGGCCAGCGTGGGGCCGGAATTCAAACCCGCGGGCATCACCGGCGGCTCCGCCAGCATCACCGGCAACTTCACCGCTGAGGAGGCCCGCGACCTGGAGGTCCAGCTGCGCGGCGGCTCCCTGCCGCTGCCGGTGAAGCTGATTGAAGTGCGCACCGTCGGCCCCTCCCTGGGGGCCGAGAACATCCGCTCCAGCCTTGTGGCGGCTCTCTCCGGCCTGGCCCTGGTGGCGGTGTTCATGGTGGTGGTCTACCGGCTGCCGGGATTGGTCTCGGTGCTGGCCCTGAGCCTGTATGCCCTGTTCAACCTGGCCATTTATGCGCTGATCCCGGTCACCCTGTCGCTGCCAGGTATCGCCGGTTTCATCCTCTCGATCGGCATGGCCGTTGATGCCAACGTGTTGATCTTCGAGCGGGTGAAGGAGGAGCTCCGGGCGGGCAACACTCTGATCCGCTCGATCGACACCGGCTTCTCGCTGGCGTTCTCCTCGATCCTCGATGGCCACGTCACTGGCCTGATCAGCTGTGCCGCCCTGTTTGCCTTGGGCACCGGTCTGGTGAAGGGATTCGCCGTCACCCTGGCCATTGGTCTGCTGCTGAGCCTGTTCACAGCCCTCACCTGCACCCGCAGCATCCTGCGGCTGCTCACCAGCTACCCGGCCCTGCGCCGCGTCACCTATTTCCTGCCCGAACGCCAGCTCCCCGCTGGTGCCGCCTGATGACCAGCACCACCCTGCCCAGTCCCCGCTTCAGGATCACGCGCCATCGCCGCCTGGCCTGGTGGGGTTCGGGCTTGGCCTGCCTGCTGAGTCTGATCGGTCTGCTGCTGTGCTGGATCAACCCCGACATCCGCGCCCCCCTGCGCCCCGGTCTGGATTTCACGGGCGGCACCCAGATCCAGCTGGAGCGCGCCTGCACCGGTGCCTGCCCACCGCTGTCCGCCTCCGACCTGCAGCGCCAGCTCTCCCGGCTCGCCCTGCCGGCTGAGCCGGGGGGCAGCGCCCCCAGCCTCAACGCTGCGGCCGTGCAGGTGCTCGATCAGGGCCGATCACTGGTGCTGCGCCTGCCGGACCTCAATCCCGACCAGGCCTCCGCGGTGGTGGCTGCGGTGCAGGCCCAGGCGGGCCCTCTGCAGGCCTCAGCGACGTCGGTGAACACCATCGGCCCCACCCTGGGGGATCAGCTGCTCAAGGGCAGCCTGATCTCGCTGCTGGTGAGTTTCGCCGCCATCGCGGTGTACATCACCGTCCGCTACGACCGTATTTTCGCCGGTCTGGCCCTGCTGTGTCTTGGCCACGACGTGCTGATCACCTGCGGTGTATTCGCCTGGTTGGGCCTGCTGGGGGGCATCGAGGTGGATTCGTTGTTCGCCGTCTCGCTGATCACGGTGGCCGGCTATTCCGTCACCGACACGGTGGTGGTGTTCGACCGCATCCGTGAGCAGAAAACCCTGCTGCGCGACCTCCCCCTGAGCGACCAGGTCGATGTGGCCGTGGATGCCACCCTGACCCGTTCCCTCTACACCTCACTGACCACCCTGCTGCCCCTGGTGGCGCTGATCTTCTTCGGCGGCAGCACCCTGTTCTGGTTTGCCGTGGCGCTCACCATCGGCATCGCGGTGGGCAGCTGGTCGAGCATCGGTATCGCCCCCACCCTGCTGCCGCTGCTGGCGCGCCGATGACCCCCACCCCCAGGGGGCGATTTGACCCCCGCCGTCTGCCCTGGGTCGTGTGGCTGCTGGGCCTGCTGGCGTTGCTGGATCTGCGGGTGGAACTGCAGCTGCTGCTGGAGCATTTCACCTGGAGCAGCCTGCTGCAGATCCCCGTGCACCATCCGTTGGCGGTGGCCGTGCTGGTGCTGCTGCCATCCCTGGAATGGCCTCGGCGCTGAGCCTCTCCCCTCTCCGCTGAGCCCTAGAGCCAGCGGTCCATCACCTGCTCCACAAGCAGTTTTTGGGCTAGCACCTGCAGCACCACCACCAGCGGCAACGCCAGCAGCACCCCCGGCAGCCCCAGCAGGGCCCCCAGGCACAACTGGGCCATCAGCGCCACGGTGGGCAATAGGTTCACCGTGCGGCTCAACAGCAGTGGTGTGAGCAGGAAGGCCTCGCCGTTCTGCACCAGCAGCCGCAGGATCAGCACCTGCAGCGCCAGAGCCGGTGACACCAGCAGCGCCACCGACAGCGGCAGCAGCGTGGCGACGGTGGGGCCGACGGTGGGGACGAAGGTCAGCAGGCCGCACACCAGGGCGCTCAGCAGGGCCAGGGGCACCTTCAGGGCCGCCAGGCCAGCCCAGGTCAGCCCGAACACCGCCACCCCCGAGAGGGTCATGCCCGCCAGCCAGCCCCCCAGGGCCTGGCGGCAGTCGCTGAGCACCTCGGCGATCAGCGGGCGGTAGTGGGCCGGCGTGATGGACAGCACCAGGCGCTGATGGCTGCGGGGGTCGAGGGCCAGCAGCAGCGCCAGCAGGCCCATCAACAGCAGCTGCACGGTGATGGCCGCCGCCCCGCCGGCAAGCCCCAGCAGCTGGCTGCCGAGGGGCTGCAGTTTTTCGAGGGTGCCGAATTGCAGCAGCCGCGCCTCGACGCTCTCCAGCATCGCCATGCCCCCCAGCAGTTGCCCCAGCCGCGTGAACAGGGCCGGCACCAGCTGGGTGAACTGGTTCAGCTGCTGCAGTAGCTCCGGCAGCAGCAGCTCCCCGAGTCGCCAGCCTGTGAACAGCAGCACCAGCACCACCAGCAGGAGGGCGATCGGCCGGTTCAAGCCGGTGAGGCGCCGCAGCCAGGTCACCGGCACATCCAGCGCCACCGCCAGCACGACGGCGCCAAACAGCACCAGCAACACCCAGCGCAGTTCCCAGGTGAGTAGCCCCAGCACCACCAGGGCCAACAGCCCGATCAGGGTGCGGGCACTCATGGGGTCTGTCCCTGGCGGCGCCAGGGGTCGAGCACATCGCGGATCAGCACCTCACGGATCACCACCTGCAGGCACACCGCCAGGGGCAGGGCCAGCAGCAGCCCCAGGGGGCCGAACAGCACCGTGAACAGAAACTGTGCCGCCAAGGTGAGCCCCGGCAGCAGCTTCACCTGGTGGTGCATCACCGACGGGGTGATCACATAGCTCTCCAGGTTCTGCACCAGCACATAGAGCCCCAGCACCGCCAGCGCTTTCCAGGGGGACACGAGCAGCGCCACCGACATCGGAAACACGGTGCTGAGGGTGGGACCCACGTTGGGGATCACGTTCAGCAGCCCCGCCAGCAGGGCATTGGCCACCACAAGCTTCACCCCCAGCAACGACAGGCCGATGCCGGCCAGCAGCGCCACACACAGGGAGCTGATCAGCACGCCCCCCATCCAGCTGCTCAGGGCTTCGCCGCACTGGAGCAGCACCTGCCGCAGGCGACGCCGGTAGAAGGAGGGGGCCAGCAGCACGGCTACCTCGCGGTAGGCATTGGGCTGCACCGCGATCATCAAGCTCACCGCCAGCACGAACAGCAGCTGGATTAGGCCGCTGCCGAGGTTGCCGGCCACCCCCAGCAGACCCTGGAGTCCCCCGCCGACGGGTGTTGCCGCCGTGCTGGCTGCGCCCCAGCTCTGCTGCAGCCATTGCACGGCCTGCTGGCCGTAGAGCATGCGGTTGCTTTGGTCGAGGGTCTGCCGCAGCAGGGCAGCGGCCCGCTCAGCGGCGGCGGGCAGCTGCAGCAGCAGCTGCTGAAACTGCTCCACGAAGGGCGGCACCACCGCCGCCAGCGTGATGGTGAGCACCAGCACCAGCCCCAGCAGGGTGAGCAACAGCGCCTGGGGCCGGCCGCAGCGCAGCCGTTGCTGCACCACCCCCACCACGGTGCAGAGGGCCATGGCCAGCACGATGGCGGCAAACAGGTGGATCACCACCTCCCGCAGGTGCCACAGCAGCAGCAGGGCCGCCGCCGTGGCGATCACACCGATCCACTGGCCGAATTTCACGGCAGCTCAGTCCGCGTTGGAGTCGGTGTCGCCGTCGTCGCTCTGGTCGCCTTTCTGGGAGAAGCCCAGGTCGTTGGCATCGGCGTAGCGCTGGGCGAAGCGCATGAAGCGCTCGAAATCCTCCGGTGTCTTCCAGGTGTAGGTGGCCTCCAGGGCGGCCGGCTTGCCATTCACAAACTTGGCGTTCACCTCGCGGGTCACCAGCTGCCCCTCCTCATCCACCATGTACATCCCGCCGATGTCCCCCAGGGATTCGGGCGACAGGGCCTGGGGCTGGTCGAACACGAAGATCGCCTGGCCGGTGCGGCCATCGCGGGAGCGGGTCATGCGGATATCGGGCACCACCGGTTCATCGATTCCACGAAAAAACTGAATGGCGGCCATCGCCGGCTCCCCGAAAGTCCAGATCCTAGGCAGTGTGCCTGGACTGGCCTAGGCGGCGCTGGCGGTGATGCAACCGCTGCCCAGCAGCTGGTCAGCGGCCGCCTCGGCGCTCAGGTGGCCCAGGTCATGGCTGCCCAGTAGACGCCGCTGATCCCCCGCGCCGTGGCGGGCCAGCTCATGGTCGTAGCAGCGGTCGTAGTAATCCAGCATCTGGCTTGCGGCGGCGCTCCAGTCGCCGCGGTCGATCGCCTCCACGGCGGCGCTGGTGCGCTGGGGCCCGAGCCGGCGGGCGATGCGTTCGGTGGCATCGCGCAGGGCCACCGGGTCCTGGCCGCCGTACACGGCCACCAGCTGCCGGAGCCGTTCTTCCAGGGGCCGTTGAATCTCCAGCAGCGGTGCTTGCTGCATCTGCCGCCACAGACCGGCGGGGATGCGGCAGCGACCCACCTGGGCACTCTCGGCCTCCAGCCAGATCTGCTGGGCCCCCCGCTGCCGGTGCCGCTGGAGCTCCAGCGCGATGCGGTTCTCGTAGTGCTCGTTGCTGGGCTGGGGCGGCAGGCCCAGGCCCCCGAAGCTGCTGCCGCGGTGATGGGCCAACCCCTCGAGATCCACGACGGCCACACCTCGCTGGCGCAGCGCCAAGAGCAGGTCGGTTTTGCCGGTGCCCGTGCGGCCCCCCAGCAACTGCACCGGCCAGGGCTGGTCCAGCAGCTCCAGCACCCAGCGCCGGAACGCCTTGTAGCCCCCCTCCAGCACCAGCACCGGCACGTCGAGCTGGCGTCCCAACCAGGCGACGCTCTCCGAACGCATGCCACCGCGCCAGCAGTGCAGCCGCAGCACGCCGCCATGGTCCGCCTGGGCCGTGCGTAGCGCCTCCCCCAGCTGCCCCAAGCGCGGTCCCACCAACTCCAGCCCCAGCTGGATCGCCGCCTGACGGCCCTGCTGCTTGTAGGCGGTCCCCACCGCCGCCCGCTCCGCATCGCTAAACAGAGGCAGATTGCGGGCGCCGGGGATGTGGCCCTGGGCGTATTCGCTCGGGGCTCGCACATCCAGCACGGCACCGGCAGCCGCCAGGAACGGTTCGATCCCCTCGCGCCCCTGAGTGGTCACTCCGCGTGCTCCGGCCACGCCTGACATAGTGGGCCAACGCTGGCGACAGCTCAGTCCCTCTCGATGCTTTCCGGACCCCCTGTCACCACCACGGTCAGTGCCGACCAGTTGCTGGAGCGTTTTCTCAGTGCCTCGCCGCGGCAACGGCGCACCCTGATCCCCCAGTTGCAGCAGCGATGCCTGGAGCTGCGTCCCCTGATTCCCGAGCAACTCGACCGCCTCGACGCCACCGCTGACGACTGGGCCCCAGGCACCCTGGTTCAGTTGCTGCTCAGCCAGCGGGATTCCCTCGTCGACAGCTTCTGGCAACGCCATCCGGAGGGGTGGCTGGCGGTGAGCAGTGCCCAGGGGCTGGACTACGCCCCCCTGCAGCGGGCTCTGATCGACCAGGCCTTCGAGGAGGCCGACCGGCTCACCAGTGAGCATCTGCGCCAACTGGCCGGAGCTGATGCCGTCAAGCGCGGCTATGTCTATTACTCGGAGGTGCCCCCGATCGCCGCAGCTGATCTGGAGAGCCTGGATCGCCTTTGGGTGGTCTATTCCCAGGGTCGCTTTGGCTTTTCGGTGCAGTTGCGGCTGCTGCGCAGCCTCTCCGGCCGCTGGGATCAGTTGTGGCCGCGCCTGGGCTGGAAGCAGGCCGGGGTGTGGACGCGCTATCCCGGTTCCTTCACCTGGTCGCTGGAGGCCCCGGAGGGCCACCTGCCGCTGGTGAACCAGTTGCGTGGCGTGCGCCTGATGGATGCGCTGCTGTCCCATCCCGCCCTGCAACGGCGGGTGTCGGCCTGATTCAAGCCGGCAACAGCGCTCCCGCTGCAGCAGCTCTGCTGCAGCGGTAGGGTCAAGGTGCCGGGGATGCGCCCCCAGCACCCGCGACCATGGCTTCGCGTTGGCTGCCCTTGCGTTGGGCAGATTTCATTACCCCGTCCACGCTGCACCTCGCTCCGCTGCTGGAGCTGTTGCTGGAGCCGATCAACGGCACGGCTCAGCTCGACACCCTGCAATTGGGGCTGCAGGAAGTGTTGGTGAACGCGGTACGCCACGGCAATGGCAATGACCCGCGGAAGTGCCTGCGGGTGCGGCGCATCCTCACACCGCGGTGGCTGGTGTTTCAGGTGCAGGATGAGGGATCAGGGCTGCCGCCCCAGGGCCGCTGCAGCGATCTGCCCGATGCCCCGGATGCCTGCAGCGGTCGCGGGCTGTTCCTGATCCACCAGTGCTTTGAGGACGTGCGCTGGAGCCGCCGCGGCAATCGCGTGCAGGTGGCCGTGCGCCGCGCGGCCTGAGGGGCCAGGGGCGTTCTGTTCAGCGTCCGTGCTGCGGGCAGCCGGGGTCGCGTAACTCCCCCTGCAGCCATCCCAGGGCCTGCTCCACCATCGGCGTGGCATCGCCGTCGTTCACCAGCTGCACCAGGGCGGCCGCCAACAGTTCAGCGGCCCGGCGCCGGGGCTGACCCTTGAGGGCGTGCCATTGACGCTCATCAATGCTCAGCAGTCGTGCCAGGGCCTCCGTGGCCCCCTGGCTGCCCTCCGGCCAGGGGCTGGGGCGGGATCGGATCGGGGGGGCAGGCGAGGTCACTGGACGAACGGCGTGTCCGGCGGCCATCCTGACGCCATGCAGCAGCGTCCGCGTTCCCCCCATGCGCCGATCCGCTGGTTGCACCAGCTGGGGGGTGTGATGGCCCAGGTGTCCCGGGCGGAACGGCTCCACCCCCGCGATGACAGCTTGCAGGCACGACGGTTGCGCCAGCGCATGGCCCTGGCCCAACGGCTGCTGGATCCCCTGCCCGCTCCACTGCAGGCGGCCCCATGGCAGGAACGCTGGCTGTGGTCGGCGCTGCGCTGGGGTGGGTTGGGTCTGCTGCTGGCCCTCTGGTTGCGCCGTTAGGCGGCCGGTTCCATGGCGGCGTCGCTTGGCTCCGGCAAGGACGCGGGCTCCATATCCACGCGGGCTCCACTGAGGCGGGGTGCCGGTGTGGTCTGGGCCAGGCGCTCACCCCGCAGCCAGGCGTTGTGCAGGGCCCGGCGGCGCTGGTCCTCCGCCAGCACCAGGCGGTCGGCGGTGGAGATGGGGCTTTCCCCCGGCAGCACCGGCGTGCGCAAACAGATGCCGAAACCGTGGGCTTCCACCTGCACCTGCCCCTCCATGAACACGGTCTGAAAGGTCCAGCCGGCCAACCATCGAACGCTGAATGGATTGGCCATGCCCGATCTCACCTGCGATTCAGCTCTCCAGACCCTATGGGGATGTGCTTGGGGCGATGGCCCTTTGTCAGCGCTTGGTGGCACTCCAGACGCGGGTCATCAGGTGGGAGCTGGCGCGGATGCCACTGAAGCCCGCATCCCGCAGCCGCTGGTCCATGTCGTCGCCGATGTAGTCGCGGTAGTAGGGCTCGTGGAACACACGGCGGAAGTTGTCCATGGCCGCTTCGAACTGGGGAGAATCCTCCAGCTGCACTGAATCGGCCAGCACCAGGGTGCCGCCCGGCTCCAGCACCCGGAAGCAGTCATTGAGCACGGCCTGGCGAGCTTCCGCCGGCAATTCATGCATCAGAAACACACAGCTCACGGCCTGCATGCTTCCCTCGGCAAAGGGCATGGCTTCCGCATTGCCCTGCACCAGCTGGGGTAGCTCGCTGGGGAGCTGGCTCAGCCAGCGGTTGGCCTGACGGAGGTAGGCGGCCGAGAGGTCGAGGCCCACCAGCTGCGCGTCCGGCAGGGCAGCCCGCAGCTGGCGCAGCATGCGGCCGGTGCCGGTGGCGATATCCAAGATGCGCAGCTGGCTGGCTGGCCGGTCCTTAAACGCCCGCAGCCCTTCCACCAGAGGCCGGATCAGCCGGCGCCGCATCGGATCGGCGGTGCCGTTGAACAGGATTTCCACCTGCAGGTCGTAGAGCGAGGCGGAGTAATCACTCAGATAGCCATCGGTCTGGTGGTGAAAATTTTGGAGGTAGTAGTCGGGGTAGTTCTCACTGCGTACGTCCTGCGGCAGGTCGCGCACGTTGCGCTCGCTGCGGCGCGCCCAGGTGCTGGGCATGTCCAGCCACACCAGCGGATAGCGGGCCGCCCACTCCAGCCAGGGGCCATCAAACAGAAGGCTGGTGGGATAGAGCCCCTGTTCCGCCTCCTGCCAATCGATCTCGAGCAGCGCGCTGTGGGCGGCCTGCAGATCCTTGAGCATCTGGGGCGGAATCGGCCGCGTTTTGGGGGCACCGGCCGGCGCCACCAGCTCCATCAGCTTGGTGCTCACCTCCTTATGGGCCACCCCCATCAGGCTCTTGCCCTGTTGCAGGGCCTGATACGCGAGCTTGGTGAGGGTGTCGGCCATGGACTGGCGCCGGTACAGCAAGTTGACCCCATTCCAACGGATCCGACCCGCCCTGTGCGGGCCGTGGGGGCCAGAGATCACGGTTGATGGCGCCACCTCACGTTTAGTAGCAACCGCTACAGAATGGAGCTATCGAGACAGGAGGCCCCATGGCCAGTGCATCGCCTTCGGAAACCCGTTCCTTCGTCGACTGGATGCGGGCCCGGCAACAGCGGCAACGGCGCCATGAACCGGTGATCGCCCTGCGCCAGCGCACCGGGGATGGCAGCGAAGCGCCGGACGTGCATGCCCAGGAGCAGGCCTGGGCGCAACGCCATGCCCAGGAGCGTCGGCTGCATGACAGTGCCCTGGCCCAGCTGCGTCACCGTTGATCCGGCCTGTCACAAAAAAGCCCCGGCCGGGGCCGGGGCGATGGAGGTCTGACGCGATCAGGCGTCGTAGTACATGGTGTACTCGTGGGGGTGGGGCCGCTGGCGCAGCTGCTGCACCTCCTCGTACTTGAGGGCAATCCAGTTGTCGATGAAGTCTTCGGTGAAGACACCACCGGCCAGCAGGTACTCGTGGTCAGCCTTGAGGGCCTCCAGGGCACCGTTGAGGGAGGCGGGAACGGTGGAAATCTTGGCCAGCTCCTCGGCGGAGAGTTCGAAGAGGTCTACGTCGGTGCCGTCGCCCGGATCGATCTGGTTTTTGATGCCGTCGATGCCGGCCATCAGCATCGCCGCGAAACCCAGGTAGGGGTTGGAGAGGGCGTCACCGGAACGGAACTCGAGGCGCTTGGCCTTGGGGTTCATGCCGGTGAGTGGGATGCGCACGGCGGCGGAGCGGTTGCCCTGGGAGTACACCAGGTTCACGGGCGCTTCGAAGCCCGGCACCAGGCGCTTGTAGCTGTTGGTGGTGGGGTTGGTGAAGGCCAGGAAGCTGGGGGCGTGCTTTAACAGGCCACCGATGTACCAGCGGGCGGTCTGGGAGAGGTTGGCGTAGGTGCCTTCACCCCAGAACAGGGGCTGGCCGCCCTTCCAGAGGCTCTGGTGCACGTGCATGCCGCTGCCGTTGTCGGCAAAAATCGGCTTGGGCATGAACGTGGCGGTCTTGCCGTACTTCTTGGCAACGTTGCGCACCACGTATTTGTAGATCATCACGTTGTCGGCCGCGCTGATCAGCTCAGCGAACTTGATGCCGAGTTCGTGCTGGGCGGTGGCCACCTCGTGGTGCTGCTTCTCGATGGGCACCCCCAGGGATCCCATGGTCAGGAGCATCTCGCTGCGGATGTCCTGCAGGGTGTCGTTGGGCGCTACGGGGAAGTAACCCTCTTTGAGCTGGATCTTGTTGGCGAGGTTGCCACCCTCCTCCACCCGATCGGTGTTCCAGGGGGCCTCGATCGAATCAACGGCGTAGAAGCTGGAGCCGTTGGTGCTCTTGTAGCGGACGTCGTCGAAGATGAAGAACTCCGGCTCAGGGCCGAAGAAGGCGGTGTCCGCCAGGCCGGTGGAGCCCAGGTAATCCAGGGCTTTCTGGGCCAGGGCCCGGGGGCAGCGCGCGTAGGGCTTGCCGCTGCGGGGCTCCTGAATCGAGCAGATCAGGCTGAGGGTCTTGTGGCTGTAGAAGGGGTCGATCCAGGCGGTGTTGGGATCCGGCACCATCGCCATATCCGACTCGTTGATGGCTTTCCAGCCACGGATCGACGACCCGTCGAAGGCCACGCCCTCGGTGAAGGCGGCCTCGTCGATCAGGTCCTCACAGACGGTGAGGTGCTGCCACTTGCCGTGGAGGTCGACGAACTTGAGGTCGATCAGTTCGATGCCCTCGTCCTTGATCTGACGGAGGACGTCCTGGGCGGTTTTGGCCATGACGTTGCGCTGGGAGGTTGAGCGGAAAGCGGAAGGAGGGCCGGCCTGGAAGCGGGCTGCGCGGGACCGTACGGAGCCATGGCGTCCTCTTGTGTATCAGCCGTAACCAAAAACCGCTCTGATGGGTCGCCATGGCCGCTTGCGTAACCGTTTCTGTCAACTTCGCCAGATGCAAGCGCCGGCAAGGGATCTGAGGGTTTTCAGGTGCTACGTTCCGGCTCAGGTGCGTCGATCCTTCACGCCATGCGCGATGCCATCACGGGTCTGATCGGTCGGTACGACCAGCTCGGCCGCTACCTCGATCGTGATGCCATCGACCGCATCTCTGGTTATTTCTCCGAGGCCCAGCTGCGCCTGGCGGCGGTGGAACTGATCAACCGCGAGGCGGCCGAGATCGTGCGCGAGGCCAGCCAGCGGCTGTGGCTGGCGGATCCGGAGCTGCTGCTGCCCGGCGGCAACGCCTACACCACCCGTCGCTGGGCCGCCTGCCTGCGGGACATGGATTATTTCCTGCGTTACGCCAGCTACGCCCTGGTGGCCGACGACAGCACCATCCTCAACGAGCGCGTGCTCAACGGCCTCGACGACACCTACAAGAGTCTTGGAGTCCCCACCGGCCCGACGGTCCGCAGCATTGCCCTGATGGCTGATGTGGTCTGCGAGCAGCTCTCCGATGCCGGTGCGGGCTCCGCCGAGGCCATCAACACCATCGTGCGTGCCCCCTTCGAACACCTCTGCCGTGGCCTGGCGGACACCAACGTCCGGGCCCGTTGAGCGCCCCGACGACTGCGTAGGCTCCCTGTACCCAGACCCCTTCCAGGCCTTGGCTTCCACCAGCTATCCCGTGTCCGATCGGCACCGCCTCTCCCTTGGCCCGATCGCCACGCCGGATCGGTTGTTGCTGGGCCCTGGCCCATCCAACGCCCACCCCACGGTGTTGCAGGCCCTGAGCCGCAACCCGATCGGCCACCTGGATCCCCTGTATGTGGCCCTGATGGGCGAAGTGCAGGAACTGCTCCGCTACGTCTGGCAGACCGACAACCGCCTCACCCTGCCGATGAGCGGCACTGGCTCAGCGGCGATGGAGGCCACCATCGCCAACATGGTGGAGCCCGGAGACACCGTGCTGGTGGCGGTGAAGGGCTATTTCGGCCTGCGCCTGCAGGACATGGCTGGCCGCTACCGGGCCGATGTGCGCACCCTGGAGAAGCCCTGGGGTGAAGCGTTCAGCCTTGAGGAGATCGAGGCGGGCCTGAAGCAGCACCGCCCCAAGATCCTGGCCATCGTCCACGCCGAAACCTCCACCGGCGTCTGCCAGCCCATGGAGGGCATCGGCGATCTGTGCCGTCAGTACGACTGCCTGCTGCTGCTTGACACGGTGACCTCCCTGGGTGCCGTGCCCCTCTATCTCGATGACTGGAAGGTCGACCTGGCCTACAGCTGCAGCCAGAAGGGCCTCAGCTGCCCCCCTGGCCTTGGCCCCTTCTCCATGGGTCTGCGGGCCGAGGAGAAGCTCCATGCCCGCAGCGGCAAGGTGCCCAACTGGTACCTCGATGTGAGCCTGCTCAATCAGTACTGGGGCAGCGATCGGGTGTATCACCACACCGCCCCGGTGAACATGAACTTCGGCATGCGCGAGGCCCTGCGGCTGATCGCTGAGGAAGGTCTCGAGAACGTCTGGGTCCGTCACCGGCGCAACGCCGAGCGCCTTTGGGCCGGCCTCGAGCGCCTCGGCCTCGAGCTGCATGTGCCGGCCCACCTGCGGCTGCCCACCCTCACCACCGTGCGCATCCCGGAGGGCGTCGATGGCAAGGCGTTCACCCTGCACCTGCTCAACAAGCACGGCATCGAAGTGGGCGGCGGCCTCGGCGCCCTGGCCGGCAAGGTCTGGCGCATCGGCCTGATGGGCTACAACAGCCGCGAAGAGAACGTCGACCGCCTGCTCAACCTGCTGGAGCAGGAGCTGCCGGCGTTCCGGGTGACGGCCCCCGCCGCAGCCGCCGCCGTCGCCTGAACCAGGCCTCCAGCTGCGCGCTGCAGCGTTCCGCCAGCACGCCGCCTGTCACCAGCATGTGGTGATGGGCGCTGGGATCTAACGCCAGGTTGAGGCAGCCTCCCAGGGCACCGCGCTTGGGATCCGCTGCGCCGAACACCACCCGTCCCATGCGGGCCTGCACCAGCGCCCCAGCGCACATGGGGCAGGGTTCCAACGTCACCACCAGGGTGCAACCGTTGAAACGCCAGTCCTGGCGGAGGCGTGCCGCCTGCTGCAGAGCCACCAGCTCGGCGTGGGCCAGGGGCTGCTGATCGGTTTCGCGCCGGTTGCTGCCCCAGCCAATCGCCTGGCCCCGTTCATTCAGAACCACTGCTGCCACAGGGATCTCTCCGGCCTCTCCCACCAGGGCAGCCCGGCGTAGCAGCCGTTCCATCCAGAGCCCATCGCTTCGGCTGTCGCCAGGGCCTGAGACCAGGGGGGCGCTGTCCAGAGACCACACCGCACGCTTCCTGCAGGATGCCATCCCTGGGTTCGGCCGGTCGGACGGGAGAATGGCGCCAGCTTGCTCCGCCGCCTTGGCTCCAGCACCTCAGCACGAGCCATCGCCGGGGCATGGACCGGAGGCGTCGCCGGGCCTGGTGCAGACCCTGGCCCCGTTCCCGGATCCCGTTCAGACCGATCCTCACTTGCAGCACTTTCTGCAGTCCGCCACGGAGCAGCTCTGCCAGTGGTGGTCGTCGGCCGCCCAGCGCTCGCCCCTGCCCCTGCTGAGTGTGCTGCCGGAGGTGGCACCACCGCCGGAGGGCCAGTCTCCCCAGGCCCTGCTCGCGGACCTGCAGCTGGTGATGGATGGCGCTTTCAACCCGCTGCACCCGGGCTCCATGGCCCACCTGGACCCGCCGCCCTTGGCGGCATCGGTGGCGGCGGAGCTCGTGGCGGCGGGCCTCAACAACAACCTGCTGGCGGAGGAGCTGAGCCCCAGCCTGACCCGGTTGGAGCGTGGCCTCTGCGCCTGGCTGGCCTCCGCCCTGGGACTGGGCGATCAGTCCGGCGGCGTGGCGGCCAGCGGTGGCAGCCTCAGCAATTTGATGGCCCTGGTGGTGGCACGTCACCAGGCCGGTCTGGCTGGTGACACCGACGCCCTCGTGTTGTGCAGCGCCGATGCCCATGTCTCCCTGGGCAAGGCGTTGATGGTGATGGGGCTCCCCGCCGGGGCCCTCAGGCCCGTGCCGGTGGAGGCCAGCGGTGCCCTCTCGATCCCGCAGTTGGAGGAGGCCCTGGATCAGGCCCAACGGCAGGGCAGGCCCGTGCTGGCGGTGGTGGCCACCGCCGGGACCACCGTGCGCGGAGCGGTGGATCCCATCGGCGCCATGGCCGCCCTGTGCCGCAGCCGTGGCATCTGGCTGCATGTGGATGGCGCCATCGGTGCCGTGTTCGCCCTCAGCGACGCTCACCGCGGGCGCGTGCCCGATCTGGGACTGGCTGATTCGATCACGGTGAATCCCCAGAAGCTGCTGGGGATCCCCAAGAGCAGTTCGCTGCTGCTGCTGCGCCAGCCGAGCCTGCTGGCGGCCTGTTTCGCCACGGGCCTGCCCTACATGGAACCCAGCTGGGCCGATGCCCACGGCGGTGAATGCGGTTTGCAGGGCACCCGCCCGGCCGAGGTGCTCAAGCTCTGGCTCGGTTTGCGGCAGCTCGGGCTCTCCGGGATCGAGGCGGTGCTGTCGGGGGCCATTGCGCGGCGGCAACGGCTGCACCAACTGCTGCAGCCCCTGCCCCTGGATCTGTGCAGCGGTCCGTTGCACCTGCTGGCCTTCTGCCCCCACGGCCGTGATGCGGCCGCCGCCGAGGCCTGGTCCTTGGAGACCCGCCAGAGCCTGCTCGATCAGCAACTGATGCTGTCGCGGCCGCTGTATGGCGGGCGCCATCACCTCAAAGCCGTGCTCGGCAATCCCCACACCGGCGAGGAGCAGCTGCAGACCCTGCGGCGCGTGGTGGAGGCGTCGCTGCCATGAGCGGACCCGAACAGCGAGGCCGCTGGGTCGCGATCCTGACTGGTGCGATTTCCGTGGCCATCGCCGTGGCCTATCTGGTGCTGATCACCGTGCTCGATTCCCGCGGTCCGCTGTTGCCGCCCCCACCGGAGGCCCTGGGGCTCAGCCCCGCGGTGGCCCCGGCGGTCGCTCGGGCCGGGGAGGCAGCTGGCCCTGCTTCTGCTGCCGCTGCAGTGGTTCCACCACCCGGCTGAAGGCGGCGGCGAGAAAGGCCTGCAGGGCGGAATCGCGGCGGTTGAGGTCGTACTGGCGCTGCACCACCTCCTGGATACCGCCGTCCCCCCAGTCCTGGTCCTGCTGGAAGTAGGTGATGAAGCTGCGGCCGGCCACCCGCGTCAGCCAGCCTGCCCCCACCGCCTGCACCGCCCGGGTGAGCAGCAGCGCCGGCAGGTTGAGGCTGAGGGCGCTGCCGATCACGCTCAGCCCCCCCTTGATCACCCCCAGGCTGGCCAGGGTCCGTCCCACCGACACCGCCAGATCCTGGGCGCTGGCACGGGAGAGGCTGACGCCGTAGATGCGGCCGATCTCCACCACCATCTGGGCATTCACCGCCGCCGCCCCCAGCAGATCCACCACCGGCAGGGGCGTGGCCGCCAGCACCCCAGCGCTGATCCAGCTGTAGCGATCCACCACCGCTTCCGCATCGCTCTGGCGCTGTTCCGTCAGCAGCTGGCGTCCGGCATCACTGAGGCGGCGGCTCTGCAACAGGATGTTGTCGGCGATCAGCTCTTCGCCGTCGCTGTGCAGCACCTGGGCGATGCGCCGCAGCAGGGCATCGATCTCCGGCGGCGGCTGCAGTGGCCTTCCGCCTGGCATCGGCACCGACTGCGGTGCCGCACTGGCGGGCACCACATCCTCGGGGGCAATGCGGCCCTGGCAGCGGCGGCGCAGCAGCCCCAGCAGCCGCCGCTCCTCCTCCTGTCCCCGCAGGTCGCATTTGTTCAGCACCAGCAACAGCCGTTTGCCCAGCAGGGCCAGGGCCTCAAACACCTCCTGCTCGGCCTGGCGCAGATCGCCATCCACCACCAGCAGCAGCAGGTCCGCTTGGGCCGCCTGCTGGCGGGCCCGCTGCTCCCGTTCCTGGCCGGCGCTACCGGCTTCCAGGATTCCCGGGGTGTCGACCAGCTGCAGGCCCCGTGACAGGTTGCTCAGGCGCAGCCGGTAGCGCCGGCAGTCATCGGTGGAGCCCATGGCGGCACCCACCTCCCCCACCACCTCCTTGAGCAGCGATCGGATCAGGGAGGTCTTGCCCGCTGATCCGGTGCCGAACACCACCAGCACCAGATCCCCCCGCTCCAGCTCCGCCGCCACCCGCTGGCGTTCCTGCCGCAGAGCTTCCCGCTGCACGTCGTCGCGGATGCGATCCAGCAGCTGATCGATGGCCGCCAGGTTTTGCTGGGCCGCCTCCTGGCGGTTCCCAGGTGCGGCCACGTTGGCCGGCCCTTTGGTGCCGGTGCCGCGGCGGCTGGCTTGCCACCAGGGCCAGAGCAGTTGTGCCAACAGCAGTGCCGCACCGCCGAACAGCAGCAGCAGCGCCGGCCCCACCAACCAGCTGGGCAGCAAATAGCTCAACTGCCAGATCAGGGCATTCACCGCCTGCAGCACGGCGGTGATCGCCACCACCACCAGCAGCCCGATCCCAAGCCAGAGCCAGAGCCGAGCGGGTGGTTTCACGGGGGAGAGGTTGCTGCCATGAGTTCAGCGCAGCCTGGTGCCCGCCGCCAGGCTGCCGCGCCCAGCGGCGTTGATGATCTCGCTCCAGAGCGCCGCGGCTATCGCACTGCTGGCGCCGGTGGGTCGGTTGTCGTCGTTGCCGAGCCAGATGCCCATCACCCAGTGGCGGCTGGGTTCGATGCCGATGAACAGCAGATCGCGGCCGCCGTTGGTGGTGCCGGTTTTGCCGCCCTCCTGTCCCCCCAGCCGTGCCGCCTGGCCGGTGCCCCGGCGGACCACCGCTTGCAGCAGCTGCTGCATCTGCCGTGCCGTCGCCGTGCGGACCACCCGCTGGCCCGGCCGCAGGCTCCGTGGGGCCGTGGGGGTGGCCAACCCTGCCGTTCCGCCGCTTGCTGGCTTGACGGGGGCCGTGGTGGCGTCGGTGAGCTGGCGGATCGTGCTCGGTGCATGCCAGATGCCATCGTTGGCCACGGCGGCATAGGCGGCGGTGAGGTCCAGCAGGCGCACCTCCGCCTGACCCAGCACCAGCCCCGGCACCGGCTCCAGCGGCGATTGCAGCCCCAGGGCCCGCGCCATCTGCACCACCGCATCCAGGCCGAATAGGCGGGCCAGTCGCAGGGCTGCGGTGTTGCTGGAGCTGGCAAAGGCGGCCGTGAGGCTGAGCTCTCCGCGGCAGCCACTGCCGAACCGTTGCCCCCCCCAGGCCATCGGACCGCAGGGCACCGGATCGTCGGGTTTCATGCCCTTCTCCAGGGCCACCAGGTAGGGGAACAGCTTGAAGGTGCTGCCGGGCTGGCGTAGGGCCATGCTGGCCCGGTTGTACTGGCTGAGGCTGTAGTCACGCCCGCCACTGATGGCCAGGATGCCGCCGTTGCGGGAATCGAGCACCACCACGGCCCCCTGGCTGATGGCGGGAGCCTGGCGTTGCAGGAGCAGCCGTAGTCGCCGCTCCACCACCTCCTGCAGCAGGGGATCGAAATAGGTGCTGACCAGGAAGTTGCCCTCAGCGGCCACGTCACGGCCCAGCAGGGTTTCGAGGTCACGGCGCACCTGGTCGCCATAGAACGGCGCCGGTCGCTGCAGCGGCGTCGCGCCGGCCGCACCGCAGGCCCCCGGCGCCAGTTGCAGGGGCTGACGCCGGGCCCGCCGCACCGCCTCCGGCCACATCCGACCGCTGTCAGCCAGCTTGCGCAGCACCTGGTTGCGCGCGTTCAGGGCCCCTTCAGGATTGGCGCAGGGATCGAAGCCGTTGGGGGAGGGCAGTAGGCCCACCAGCAGGGCCGCTTCCTCGAGATTGAGGGCCTTGGCCGGCTTGGCGAAGAAGTGACGGGCGGCCGCTTCGAACCCCCAGCCCACCCCCAGGTAGACCCGGTTGAGATAGGCCAGCAGCAGGTCGCGCTTGCTGAACTGGGCCTCCAGTTGCAGCGCCACCAGCAGTTCGCGCCCCTTGCGGGCCAGGGTGTCCCCTTGACCCACCTGCTCCGGGTAAAGGCTGCGCGCCAGTTGCTGGGTCAGGGTGCTGCCCCCCTCGAGCACGCGCCCCCCCAGCAGATTGCTCAGCACAGCCCGTGCGGTGCCGATCGGATCCACCCCGGGATGGCGCCAGAAGCGGCTGTCCTCACTGGCCAGCAATGTGTCGATCAGAACGCTGGGGTAGGCCTCCAGGCGGATTTGATCCAACTGTTGGTTGGAATCGGCGGAGGGCATTCGCCGGTTCAGCCCGTCGTAGAGCAACAGCGGTCCCCGTTGGCCGCTGAGCTCGCCGCCGATGGGCACCTGCAGGCGCCCTAGGGCCAGCAACACCAGGCCGGATCCCGCCAGGGCCCCCAACAGGCCGCTGCCCAGGCGGCTCCAGAGACGCCAGCGGGCCGAGGCCGCCGAGCGGAACTGGAGCGATGGCTGCGTCGTGGGGGCACCGGGGCCGAGCTGCAGTTGATCGCCATCGGTGAGAACGAGCTGCTGCACCCGCCGGCCGCGCCACCAGAGGCCGTTGGTGGACTGTTGATCCGTGATCAGCCACTGGCCGCCGCAGTGCTGCAGCAGGGCGTGGTCTTTGCTCACCCCCGGCGCAGGGATGCAGACCTCCGCGTCTGGATCACGGCCGATGCTGTACGTGCCGGGATGGAGCACCAGCAGATGCGGCTGCCCATCGGGGCCGCGCCACTGCAGCTCAGCGGGTCGGACGCCCATGGCCACGCCACAGATCGATGGCCAGGCAGAGCACCGCCAGGTTGATGGCCACATCCGCCAGGTTGAACACCGGAAACGACACCGGCACAAACTCCAGCAGATCCACCACCTGACCGAGACGCCAGCGGTCGATGCCATTGCCGATGGCTCCCCCCAGCAACAACCCCAGCCCCAGGGCCTGCCAGGGCCGCAGGGGGCCGCTGGTCTGAATCCACAGCACCAGTCCCGCCGTCACGGCGGCGCTCACCAGCCCCAGCAACAGGGCATTGCCCGTGAGCAGGCTGAAGGCGGCTCCGGTGTTGAACACCAGCCGCAGCTGCAGCAGCCCCGGCAGCAGCGGCGTCACCACGCCGGGCTGCAGGTTGGCGGCACCCCAGGCCTTGCTCAGTTGATCGAGCACCACCACGGCGAGCGCCGTCCGGTAGACGGGCGTGATCACGCCTCCACCAGCAGCAGACGCCGCAGCGGCAGGGCCAACACCGCCACCGCGCAGCACAGCAGCAGTTGCGGCAGCAAGGGGCCGAAGCTGTAGCTGATCAGCAGCTGCGGCAGGGCACCGTTCCAGCGCTGCACCAGGCCCCCGAGCAACAGATTGGCCAGGCCGCATCCCTGCAGGACGAGCAATCCCACCACAGCCGCCGCCGCCAGGCTGAGCAGGTTGTCCATGCCTGGTTGCCGACCCAGGCGCCCGGTGAGCCAAGCGGCAGGTAAAAATCCCGCGATGTAGCCAAAGCCTGGATCAAGGAGGTAACTCAAGCCGCCGCCGGCCTGGAACACGGGCAGCTGGAAGAGCCCCAGGCTGATGTAGGCCACTCCCGCCAGCATCGCCGGGCGGGGTCCACACACCAGGGCCGTGAGCAGCAGGGCCGGCACCTGCAGGCTGATCGGGAGGGGAATCACCGCCAGGCCCGTGCTGCCCACCCCGGGCAGGGCCGCCTGGATCAAGCCACCGCAAAGGATCAGCAGCAATCCGGCGAGGGCACCGCTCCAGTTGGCAATGGCGCGCACGGCAGGACCAGCAATGGGCCCCATCCTGCAGGAGAGTGGCAGCATCGCAACCCGGCTGAGCCCAACCGCCATGACCGACGCGCCTGACTCCGCTGCGCTGCTGGTGGGTGCCCGTGTGCGGCTGCTGCAGGCGCCGCCCTACCTGAAAACTGCTGACCCCATGCCGATGCTGCGGCCGCCCGACCTGGTGGACGTCGGCGAGGAGGGTGACGTGGTGGGGCTGCGGGCCGGTGAGCAGGTGGCGGTTCGCTTTCGCCGCGGAGTTTTCCTGCTGGAGCGCCGCCAGTTGGAGCTACTGGAGCCGGGCTAGGCCCTAGGGATTGTTCAGGGCATGGCGCCCCCATTGCCGCTCAGCCGCCCGCAGGGCTGAACTGGGTCCGCACAGGCTCAGGCAGGGTCTGGCCAGCAGCGTGCGGGCGGCGCGATGCAGGTCTTCGGGGCTGAGGGCTGCCGCCGCCTCGAGGCTGCGGTCGGCGAAATCCATCGGCAGGCCGTGGCCCAGCACCAGGGCCTGGCGGTCCGCCAGTTGGCTGCTGGTCTGGCGGCCGAGGGCCTCCTGGCCGCGGAACTTGGCCAGGGCCAGCTCCAGTTCCGCCGGGCTGATCGGCTGCTGGAGCAGCCGCTGCCATTCGTTGAGCAGTTCGCGCGTGGCATCTGCCGCCCGATCGGCGGACGTGGACAAGTGCATCACGAACGGGGCATCCCCCAGACGGGCCGGGTGATGCACGCCCACGTCGTAGGCCAGGCCGTGCTCCTCCCGCAGCGCCACGAACAGGCGACTGGACATGCCGATCCCCAAATGGCAGTGCAGCAGCCGCAGGGCCAGGGCTTGATCGGCCCCCAGCGGGGTGGTGGTGGTGCCCAGCATCAGCACCAGCTGTTCCGTTTCGTCGGGGCTGGTGGCGAGGCTGCAGGATCCGCTCCCGCGCGGTCCCGCCAGCCGTTGGGGTACCTGAGACGTCCAGCTCAGATCCCCCAGGCCGGCCAGCAGCAGCTCCGACACGCCGGTCGGGATCTGCCCCGCCAGCACCAGCACCGCTCCCCGCTGCCCCAACTGTTCGGCTTGCAGCAGCAGGGCCTCACGGTCCAGCCGGCGCAGCTCCGCCTCGACCCCCAAGGGGTCGTGTCCGTAGGGGCCCTGGCCGTAGAGCTGCTCCCGCAGCTGGTCGTGGGCCACCTGGAATGGATCCTCCCGCTGGCGCTGCAGGGTCTGCAGGTTCAGCTGGCGCTCCAGGGCGATCTGGTCGTCCACCAGCCAGGGGCTGCACACCATCTGCAGCAGCAGCGGCAACAGCACCGGTGCGTCATCGCTAGCGCACTTGAGGCTGATCAGCGTCGCGTCCTCCGCCGCCTCACAGCGCAGGCCCGCTCCGCAGCCCTCCACCAGATCCGCCAGGGCATCGCCGCTGTACGGGCCGCAACCGCGGCTGAGCAGCCCGGCCAGCAGCTGGGCTGCTCCGCGTTGATCGCCGGGGTCGCCGGCACTGCCGCCGCGCATCCACAACTTGGCCGAGAGGATCGGTGCGCCTGGGCGGTGCAGCAGCCATAGGGGGCAGTTCAGATCCCACACCCCCCGTTCCACCTGGGCCGCCGGCAAGAGGGTGGCCCTCATGGCACCGGCACCGCCTGGAGACAGAAGGCCCGCTCCGGGGCCAGCAGCGGCACCAGGTCCCGCTGCAGGGCCGTGGCATCCCATTGCTCCAACCAATCCAGAGGGGCCTGCAGGTTGTGGGTGCGCTGCCAGAGCTGGCTGTTGCCCACCATGGCCGCCACCGATCCGGCCACCTCGAGGCTGAAGCGGTAGCCGTTGCCCACCAGCCGGCGTGCCCGCTCCAGTTCCGCGGAGCTCGGGGGCTGCTCCTGCATCTCCAGCAGCACCTGTCGCACCTCCTGTTCCACCGCGTTTAGCTGTTCGACCTCGCACACCGCCTCCAGCAGCACCAGGCAGCCGCACTCGAGCACGTTGAGGTCGAGATCGATGCTTTCCACCAGGCGCAGCTGCTCCCGCAGCCGTTCCACCAGGCGGCTGCGGCGTCCCTCCGCCAGCAGGGTGGTGAGCAGGTCTCCCCCCAGCACGCTGCGCTGATCCGCGGCCCCTGGCAGCTGCCAGGCCATCAGCAGCCGTGCCGCCTCCAGGCGGGGTAACTCCAGCCGCGCCTGCCCGGGCGTGAGGGCCAGCTGTGCGGGGTTCTGCTCCGGCTCCGTCCCCGGTCGCAGCTGCCCCAGGCTGGAGTGCTCTAGCCGCTCCCGCAGACCCGAGGGGATCGCCGCCAGGGGGCCGGCCATGGCCAGGCAGCAGCGCTCCGGTCGGTAGTGGCGTTGATGGAACCGGGCCATGGCGTCGGGCTCATGCCCCTCCAGGGCGGCCCGTTGCCCCAGGATCGGTTGGCCGTAGGCATGGGAACCGCAGGCCTGGCGCAGCAGTTCCTGGAAGGCCACCTCCTCCGGTTGGTCCTCGCTCTGGGCGAGCTCCTCCAGCACCACCTGCCGCTCCAGATCGAAATCCTGGGGATCCAGGCGGGGTTGCAGCACCAGATTCAGCAGCAGGTCCAGCGCCGCCTCGCTCGCCTCCGGTGGCATCAGCACGTGGTAGTGGACATCGTCGAAGCCGGTGGCGGCGTTGCTGTTCCCCCCAAGGGCCTCCACCCGGTAATCGAACTCACCGGCCGCCAGTTGCTGGCTGCCCTTGAACACCATGTGCTCGAGGAAGTGGGCGATGCCCGATTCCTCCAAGGTTTCGCGCGCACTGCCGGCGCGGCACCAGAAATCGATGCAGACCACGGGAGCCTGCGGCAGATCGATCTGCACCAAGGTGGCCCCGTTGCTCAGTTGCTCCTGCTGCGGCTCCGGTAGGGCTTGATCGGCGGCACTCGGCAACGACGGCAACGGCTGGTGGCAGGTGTGAGCTCTATCCATTCTGCTGGCAGGATCAGCAGCGTGTCGTTGCGGCATTTCCCCCATGAGTTCTGCCGCCCTTGGCATTCATCCCTTGATGGATGCCCTGGCCGATCGCATCCGCCTCTGCTGGCAGGACCTGCCGGACCTTCAGCCCCTAGAGGTGGATCCGCAGCTGGAGGCCATCAGCGGCAGCCTCGACGGTGAGGAACTGTTCATTCGCAACGAACTGCGCCGCAGCCGTGGGCTGCGCAAGCTGCACCTGGAAACGGCACGGCTGGGGGCGGGGCTGCAGATCCTCCACTGCGTCTTTTTCCCCGACCCCCAGTACGACCTACCGGTGTTCGGGGCCGACATCGTGGCGGGCCGCGGGGTGGTGTCCGCCGCCATCGTCGACCTCTCCCCGGTGGGGGCCGCCCTGCCTGCGGGCGTGACCGCAGCACTGGAGGCCTTGCCGCCGCGACGCTTCAGCCAGGAGCGGGACCTACCCGACTGGGGCACCATCTTTTCCCCCCATGTGCGCTTTGTGCGCCCCAGTGACAGCGCCGAAGAGAACCAGTTCGTGGCCCTGGTGGGGGATTTTCTCAGCGTCATCGCCGAGGCCAGCCGCACGGTGGTGGCGCAGCCCATCGACCACCCCGATACGGTGGGCCGTCATCAGGGTCAGCTCTCCTATTGCCGGCAGCAGAAACGCAACGACAAGACCCGCCGGGTGTTGGAGAAAGCCTTCAATCCAGCATGGGCCGACCAATACATCGAACAGCTCCTGTTCGACGATCCGCTGCCGCTTCGCTGATGGGCCGCCTCCCAGGCCGCCCCTGGCTGCTGGCCGGCGGTGGAGCGCTGTTGCTGCTGGTGGCGGTGCTGGCCATGCGTCCTCGGCCCAAGCCTCCGGCAGCTCCGGTGGCTCCGGCCCCCGTGCTGCAACCGGAGGCGGTGTCCGCCTTGGGCTACCTCGAGCCCGCCGGAGAGGTGGTGCAGATGGCTGCCCCCGTGAGCGGCATCGCCGGCACGCCGCGGCTGAGCCTGCTGCTCGTGCAGGAGGGGCAGCGGGTGCGTCGCGGTCAGCTGCTGGCCAGCTTCGACAATCGCCCGCGCTTGAAGGCGGATCTGGCCGCCGTCAATGCCCGTCTTCAGGCGCTTCAAGCCCAGATTCGCTTGCAGCGCCGTGAGGTGGAGCGCTACTCCAACGCCGCCTCCACCGGTGCCGCTCCGTTGGTGCTGCTGGATGAGAAGCGCGACGAACTGGTGAAGCTGGAGGGCCAGTGGCGTGAAGCCCTGGCCCAGCGCCAGGGGCTTCAGGTGGATTTGGCCAACAGTGAACTGCGGGCTCCCCTGGATGCCACCGTGCTGAAGATCCACGCCCAGGTGGGGGAGCGGCCCGGTAATGAGGGGGTGATGGAGCTGGGGGCCAGCGATCGCATGGAAGCGGTGGCGGAGGTCTACGAGAGCGACATCAACCGGGTGAAGCTTGGCCAGAGCGTGAGCTTGACCAGCGAGAACGGTGGGTTCAGTGGCACCCTGCAGGCGCGGGTGCTGCGCATCTCCCCACAGGTGAGCCGGCGCGAGGTGCTCTCCACCGATCCCACCGGCGATGCGGATGCCCGGGTGGTGGAGGTACGCCTGGCCCTGGATCCGGCCGCCGCTGCCCGGGTGCGCAACCTCTCGGGCCTCAAGCTCATCGCCCGCTTTAATCCGTGAACCCAGGGGCCTGGTTGGCGGCCCGCTGGCGGGCCCGCCGCATTCCGTTGGCGTGGTTGTTGCTCACCCGCCAACCGGTGCGTCTGGCGGTGGCCCTGGCGGGCATCAGCTTCGCCGGAATCCTGATGTTCATGCAGCTCGGGTTCCGCGATGGCCTGTTCGACGCCAGCGTCACCATCCACCGGCTCTTTGATGCGGATCTGGTGCTGATTAGTCCCCGCTCCACCAGTTCCGTGAGCATGGCGGGCTTCCCGCGCCGCCGCCTGGTGCAGGTGATGGCGGCGCCGGAGGTGGAGGGCATCACGCCGGTGCACTGGAATCTGTTGCTCTGGCGCAACCCCCAGACCCGTGCCACCCGTTCGATCCTGGCCCTGGGGTTTGAACCGGGGGATCCCCTGTTCATCGACCCCACCTTGGCCCCCAAGGCCCGGTTGCTGAGCCAGAAGGGCCGGGTGCTGTTCGATCAGCAGTCGCGCCCGGAGTTCGGCCCCGTGGCGGACTGGTTCAAGCAGGGCCGCACGGTGGAGAGCGAGATCGCCGGCAAGCGCGTGCGGGTGGCGGGTCTGGTGGGGTTGGGCACCTCCTTCGGCGCCGATGGCAACCTGCTCACCAGCAGCGAAACCTTCCTGGAGCTGTTGCCCAACACGCCGCCGGGCAGCATCGAGGTGGGGTTGGTGCGGCTGCGCCGTGGAACGGATGCCCAAGCCGTGGCCCAGCGCCTTCAGGCTCAGCTGCCCAGCGATGTCACGGTGCTCACCAAGGAGGGCTTCATCGCCTTCGAGCAGAACTACTGGCGCACCAGCACCTCCATTGGCTTCATCTTCAGCCTTGGGGCAGCCATGGGCTTCGTGGTGGGCTGCGTGATCGTGTATCAGGTGCTCTACAGCGATGTGAGTGACCACCTGCCCGAGTACGCCACCCTGATGGCCATGGGCTACCGGCTCACCAGCCTGCTGGGGGTGGTGGCGCGGGAGGGCTTGTTGCTGGCGGCCTTCGGCTACCTGCCCGCCTACGCCGCCGGCCAGGGGCTCTACTGGCTGGTGCGCAGTGCCACCCAGTTGCCGGTGGCGATGAACACCACCCGAGCGCTCACCGTGCTCACGATGATCCTGGTGATGTGCATGGCCTCCGCAGGCCTGGCCATGCGGCGTCTAGCCGATGCCGATCCCGCTGAAATCTTCTGAGATGCCGATGCCTTCCGCGCCGTCATCCCAGGCCATTGCCCTGCAGGGGTTGAACCACTGGTATGGCAAGGGCGACACCCGCCGTCAGGTGCTGCAGGGCATCGATCTGGCGGTGGCCCCCGGCGAGGTGGTGCTGCTCACCGGCCCCTCCGGTTGCGGCAAAACCACCCTGCTCACCCTGGTGGGGGCCCTGCGTCAGGTGCAGGAAGGATCTGTGCAGGTGCTCGGCCGTGAGTTAGCCGGTTCCAACCAGCGCCAGCGCCAACAACTGCGCCGCTCCATCGGCATGATTTTCCAGGGACACAACCTGCTGCGCTGCCTCACCGCTGAGCAGAACGTGCAGATGGGCTCCGACCTGCTGCCAGCCCTGAGCTATCGCGCCCGCCGCGATCAGGCCCGTGACTGGCTGCGGGCGGTGGGCCTGGGGGATGAGCTGCACAAACTCCCCCATGACCTCTCCGGTGGCCAGAAGCAGCGGGTCGCCATCGCCCGCGCCTTGGCGGCCCGCCCCCGGCTGCTGTTGGCGGATGAACCCACCGCCGCCCTCGATTCACGCACCGGCCGCGAGGTGGTGGAGCTGCTGCAGCGGTTGGCGCAGGAGCAGGGCTGCGCCGTGCTGATGGTGACCCATGACCCCCGCATCCTCGACATCGCCGATCGCCTGCTGCGCATGGAGGACGGTCGCCTCAAGACTCTCCCGTCCGCGGTTCAGTAGGGTGGATGCCATCTCCCCCAAGGACCCGCCGTTTCGATGGCCAAACGCCGCAACCTCAAGAAGGAAAAGCAAGAGCGCAACCGCGCCTATGCCCGCAAGTTCAAGAAGCGCAAGCTGCGCAACGATGGCCGCGGTGAAGGGGCCGGCAACGGCGTGACCGGCACCGCCAACAACGGTGGCGCCGCCGACTGATTCACAGTCCATTGCGGTCTGACAGACCATGCCGTGAGGGGGATCCTGTGGGGTCCCCCTTTTTTGCTCCTGGCCCCCAGCTCGCCACCGGATCACCTGCATGTTCCTGAGCGTCGTCATCCCCACCTACAACCGCCTGCCGATCCTGCAGAAATGTTTGCAGGCGTTGGAGCAGCAGCGCCTGGAGGCCCCGATCAGGGCCTATGAGGTGGTGCTGGTGGACGATGGATCCACCGACGAGACGGTGGCGTGGCTGGGCCGTGAGGCGGCGCGTTTTCCCCATGTGCGGCTGATTCAGCAGGACCATGGCGGCCCGGCGGAAGGGCGTAACCGCGGCGTGGACCATGCCCGCGGCGATGTGATCGTCTTCATCGACAGTGACTTGGTGGTCACCGAAGACTTTCTGCTCAGCCATGCCCGCCGCCTGCAGGACACCTGGGCGGAACGCGGCGACCGCCTCTGCTTCACCTATGGCGCGGTGATCAACACCGCCAATTTCGAACAGCCCACCAGCGAGCCCCACAAGCTGCGCGATCTGTCCTGGGCCTACTTCGCCACCGGCAACGTGGCGATCGACCGCGCTGTGCTGGAGGAGAGCGGCCTGTTTGACACCCGCTTCCGCCTCTACGGCTGGGAAGACCTGGAACTCGGGGAACGGTTGCGGCGCATGGGGGTGGTGCTGGTGCGCTGCCCGGAGGCGGTGGGCTATCACTGGCATCCCGCCCTGAGCCTCGACCAGGTGCCGCGGCTGATCGAGGTGGAGCGGCAGCGGGCCAAGATGGGCCTGGTGTTTTATCGCAAGCACCCCACGCGCCGGGTGCGCTTCATCATTCAGTTCACCCCGCTGCATCAGCTGCTCTGGGAGGTGCTCACCCTCGGGGGTCTGTTGAATGAGCGCAGCCTCAAGCCGCTGCTCGCTTGGCTGATTCGCCATGGCAAGCCCGGGATGGCCATGGAACTGCTGCGGCTGCCGCTCAACCGCATCGGCGTGAGAGCCCTGTATGCCGAGGCCCGCGCCGCCGGTCTGAGCTGAGTCCAGCAGGGCTGTTTGGTAGGGTGCCGAGGTTCATTCACACCGCACACCTGCACGTTTCGGGTGACCGTGGCTGCCCCAGATGGCACCGGGTCCCTGGCAGGTGGAGGCAAACCCGAAACTCAACTCAACTCATGGCCGTTGTCACCCTCGCCGAAATGATGGAGGCGGGTGCCCACTTTGGGCACCAAACCCGCCGCTGGAATCCCAAGATGTCGCGCTACATCTATTGCGCGCGCAACGGAGTCCACATCATCGATCTCGTGCAGACCGCCGTCTGCATGAACAACGCCTACAAGTGGGTTCGCAGTGCCGCGCGCAGCGGCAAGCGCTTCCTGTTTGTTGGCACCAAGAAGCAGGCCTCCGAAGTGATTGCCCTCGAGGCCACCCGCTGCGGCGCCTCCTACGTCAACCAGCGCTGGCTGGGGGGCATGCTCACCAACTGGACCACGATGCGCGCCCGCATCGACCGTCTCAAGGACCTGGAGCGCATGGAATCCTCCGGCGCCATCGCCATGCGCCCCAAGAAAGAGGCCGCTGTGCTGCGCCGTGAGCTGGAGCGCCTGCAGAAGTACCTCGGCGGTCTGAAGAACATGCGCCGTTTGCCCGATGTGGTGGTGCTGGTGGATCAGCGCCGGGAAACCAACGCCGTGCTCGAAGCCCGCAAGCTCGATATCCCCTTGGTGTCGATGCTCGACACCAACTGCGATCCCGACCTCTGCGACGTGCCCATCCCCTGCAACGACGACGCGGTGCGTTCGGTGCAGCTGGTGCTCGGCCGTCTGGCGGATGCCATCAACGAAGGTCGCCATGGCGCCGGTGATCAGCGCGGCGGCTACGACGACGAGGAGGGCTGAGGCCTCAGGGCCTTAGCCCAGGGCAGGTCGTCTTGACCGAGCACCTGCCTGCCGACACCCCCCACCCCGACAACCGAGGGTTCTGGAGCTTCCCTGAGGGGGAGCTCCTGCCTGTTTGAACCCCCCACACCACTCCCACCACCCCCTACCCCTGAGAACCCATGGCTGAGATCTCCGCCAAGCTCGTCAAGGAACTGCGCGACATGACCGGCGCAGGGATGATGGACTGCAAGAAGGCCCTGGCTGAAACCAACGGCGACAAGGACAAAGCCGTCGAGTGGCTGCGTCAGAAGGGCATCGCCTCCGCCGAGAAGAAGTCCGGCCGCACCGCCGCCGAGGGTGCTATCGGCAGCTACATCCACACCGGTGCCCGCGTGGGCGTGTTGGTGGAGGTCAACTGCGAAACCGACTTCGTCGCCCGCGGCGAGATTTTCCAGGAGCTGATCCGCAACGTGGCGATGCAGATCGCTGCCTGCCCCAATGTGGATTTCGTCAACGTCAACGACATCCCCGCCGATGTGGCGGAGCGCGAGAAGCAGATCGAAATGGGCCGCGATGACCTCGCCGGCAAGAAGGAGGACATGAAGGAGAAGATCGTGGCCGGCCGCATCGGCAAGCGCCTCAAGGAGATGGCCCTGATGGACCAGCCCTTCATCAAGGACAGCGGCATGACCGTCGAAGAAATGGTGAAGCAGGTGGCCGGCAAGGTGGGCGAGAACATCCAGGTGCGTCGCTTCGTGCGCTTCAACCTGGGTGAGGGCATCGAAGTGGAGAAGATGGACTTCGCCGCTGAGGTGGCCGCCATGCAGGCCGCTTGATGCGGCCCTGCGTCGCCCATCCCTGATCCTTGGATCCCAACGCCCGGCCCCTCGACGAGGCCCAGCGCCAACTCGATCTGTTGCTGGCGCAGCAGGAGCAGCTCGCCCCTGAGCTCTATCGCGACCTGGCTCTGTACCTCCAGGTGTTACGGGAAGGCCTGTTGCACGCCGTGCAGCAGGCTTGTTTTCATTTGGCCACCCAGGTGGCCCCCGAGCGCTACAGCCAGCTGCCGGCACCGCGACGTCAAGCGTTTCAGCGGCGCCTGGACGCCCTAGTGCTGCGTTGCAATGCCCTGCTCACTGTGGAGCAGCTGATGGGGCTGGCGGCCCAGCAGCAGCGCCGCGAGCACCGTCGCCGTCGGCTCAGCCAGCAGCGCTTGTTGCAGCGGTTGTTGGAGGGAGCCTCAGAGTCCGCGGATGGGGGCGATGGCGCCGGTGCGGAGCCCCGCACCCGCCCCCCCTCCGATCAGGCTCCCTCCGATCAGGCTCCGGCAGACCGCTCGGTGCATCTGAGCCTGGATCTCCCCCTCGCCGCCGACCTGTTTGACCAGGGTCTGCCGGGGTTGCCCGGCCTGCTGCCGCCCCGCCCTGAGCCGGAGGCCGCCCAGCGCGGCGGTCGTGCCGATGAGTCCAGCAGCCTGCCGTTGATGCAATCGCTGTTTCAGCTGGCCGCCCAGGATTTGCAGGATCCGTCACCGACGACCGCCGCATCGGCCGAATCTGCGGAGACTGAGGCAGCGGCGGAGTCCGCCGAGGCCGCGGGGCATCCGCTGGCCCCCTCGGAGCCCGACACCCGCGTGACCGCCTCGGTTCTGCCCCGTGATCCGCTGCTGCAGCTGCGCTGGTGGACCCATCTGGACCGCGCCCTGAGGCGCCGGCTGCGCAACCTCTCCCATGCGGTGAACGTGGAGCTGTTGCGGGTGGGTCTGGCCCAGGGGCTGTTGCCCATGGGGTTGCTGGATGCGGTGCTTGACGGCCAGCTGGAGGCCCTGCCCGCGCCGGCCAATCTGCTGCGGCTCCCCCTTCCCTTACCGGAGGGCCATGCCCTCGGCGAGGCCATGCCCACGCAGGTGTTGGCGCTGCTGCTGCGCAGCGGTGATCTGGAATTCGAGCAGCCACGGCTGCGCAGCTGTCGCAAGCGACTCGAGCAGCGCCGGCGCGCATTGCGCACAATGGCCAAACGCTATGGCGGCTGGCAGCGCCGGCTGCGGGCGCTCCAAGCCGAACAGCAGTGGTTTCAGGACAGTGCCCCATCCCCGATTCCCCCGGCGGAAACCCGCTGACGGTTGAGGCCTGGCTGCGTCCGCTGCAGCAGGGGCTGCTGCTGGAGGCTGAGCGCGGCTTTGGCAATCTGCAGGGGCGCCGCGAGCCATTCCATGCCTTTGTGGCCCGCGAACTGCGTCAGCCCCCCCAGGGGTGTTCGCCTCCCCAGGCCCAGTTGCTGAGCCAACTGGCCGAGCAGTTCGACGGCTACGCCAGCCTTGCGCTGGCCCAGCGCCAGCACTTGGTGCGGCGCACCCGCCAACAGCTGCATGAGTTACAGCGCAGTCTGCAGCCGCCGGCACCGGTGGCCCCTCCGCGGCTGAAGCTGGTGCCGACCGCGGCAGGTCAGCCCCCTGGTGATCGCAGCATCCGGCCCGACACCCCCCTGGCGGAGGTGCGCGGGGTGGGCCCCAAGAGCGCCGCCAAGCTGGCGGCCCTGGATCTGTGGTTGGCCCGTGATCTGGTGCGCTACTACCCGCGCGATTACCTCGACTACGCCAACCTGGTGCGCATCGCGGCCCTGGAGCCAGGTCGCACCGCCACGATCGTGGCGACGGTGCGCCGCAGCCACAGCTTCACCAGCCCACGCAATCCCAACCTGTCGATCCTGGAGCTGCAACTGGTGGATGTCACCGGGCGGCTGAAGGTGTCCAAGTTTTTCGCGGGCAAACGCTTCAGTTCCCCGGGCTGGCTGAAGCTGCAGCAGCGCCAATACCCCCCTGGCGCCACCGTGGCGGTGAGCGGACTGGTGAAGGACACCCCCTACGGACCGGCCTTTCAGGATCCGTTGATGGAGGTGTTGGCCAGCCCTTCCGCGCCGGTACGCAGCGAGCAGATCGGACGCCTGTTGCCTGTCTACGGCCTCACGGAGGGGCTCACCGCCGACCGTCTCCGGTCCCTGATCCGCCCTGTGGTGGCCGCCGCGAGCGCGTGGGGGGATCCCCTGCCGGTGGCCGTGCGGGAGCAGCTGCACTTGCTGCCCCTCGGGGAGGCGTTGCAGCAGATCCATCTGCCGGATCAGCAGAGCAGCCTCAGTGCGGCACGCCGCCGCCTGGTGTTTGATGAGTTTCTGCTGTTGCAGCTGGGCCTGCTGCAGCGGCGCCATGCCCTCACCAGCCGTCCGGCGCCGCCGCTGATGGCCCCTGCTGGAGCGCTGCTGCAGGCCTTCCTCGATCTGTTGCCCTTCCCCCTCACCGGCGCCCAGCGGCGCGTGTTGGCGGAGATCCGCGCCGAGCTACAGCGGGATCGTCCCATGGCCCGTCTGGTGCAGGGGGATGTGGGCAGCGGCAAGACCGTGGTGGCCATCGCCGCCTTGCTCACTGCCATCGAAGCCGGTTGCCAGGGGGCCTTGATGGCCCCCACGGAGGTGCTGGCCGAGCAGCACTACCGCAAGTTGTGTGAGTGGTTGCCGCAGCTGCATGTGAGCTGCGCCCTGCTCACCGGCTCCACCCCCCTGCGGCGGCGCCGCGAGCTGCTGGCGGATCTGGCCAATGGCCATGTGCAGATGTTGGTCGGCACCCATGCCCTGCTGGAGGACCCGGTGCAATTCCAACGGCTGGGGCTCGTGGTGGTGGATGAGCAGCATCGCTTCGGGGTGCACCAGCGCAATCGTTTGCTGGATAAGGGTCTGCAGCCCCATCTGCTCACCATGACGGCCACCCCGATTCCCCGCACCCTGGCGCTCTCGCTGCACGGTGATCTGGAGGTGAGCCAGATCGATGAGCTGCCGCCGGGGCGTACCCCCATCCGAACGGCGCTGCTCTCCGCTGGCCAGCGCCAGGAGGCCTATGACCTGATCCGCGAGCAGGTGGCCCTGGGCCAACGGGCCTATGTGGTGCTGCCGTTGGTGGAGGAGTCGGAAAAGCTGGATCTGCGCTCAGCGGTCGAGGTGCACGAGCAGCTCTGCAGTGAGGTGTTCCCCGAGTTGAGCGTCGGGCTGCTCCACGGACGTTTGAGCAGTGCCGACAAGCAGGCCGCTATCACCGCGTTTGCTGAGGGGCGCAGCCAGGTGCTGGTGAGCACCACCGTGGTGGAGGTGGGGGTGGATGTTCCCGCGGCCAGCGTGATGGTGATCGATCACGCTGAGCGCTTCGGTTTGGCCCAGCTGCATCAGTTGCGGGGGCGGGTGGGCCGTGGGGCGGCCGCCTCCCATTGCCTGTTGATCCACGACAGCCGCAATGCCCTGGCCCGCCAGCGGCTGGAGGTGCTAGTGCGCTCCACCGATGGCTTTGAGATCGCCGAGATGGATCTGCGCCTGCGGGGGCCTGGCCAGGTGCTGGGTACCCGTCAGAGCGGCCTGCCGGACCTGGCCCTGGCCAGCCTCACCGAAGACGGCGAGGTGCTGGAGCAGGCCCGATCCATTGCCCAGGAGCTGTTGCGCGAGGATCCCGACCTGCAGGCGGCCCCCGCCCTGGCGGCGGTGCTCCTTGAGCAGCGCCATCGCCTGGCCCAGGGGGGCCGTCTCAACTGATGCCACTGCGTCCCTGGAGCCCCATTCCCATTGCCGACAACGGTGAACCGTTGGAGGAGCTGCCCGCTGCCTTGGTGCAGCTGGAACCCCATCCCTACGTCGCCGTAGGAGCCCCCTATGGCGAGCAAGCCTCGCCGTTCCGCCTTCGCCGCGGCGTGATCGAACGGTTGCTGGCGGCTCAGCAGCACCTGCAGCAGCTCCATCCCCAGCTGCGGTTGGCAGTGTTCGATGCCTGGCGCCCCCTGGCGGTGCAGGCCTACATGGTGCAGCACGCCATTGGCGCCGAGTGCGAGCGGCTTGGTCTCGATCCCAGCCAGCCCGGCCCGGCATTGGAGGCGGTGGTGGCGGAGGTGGGCCGTTTCTGGGCGCCCCCCAGCGCCGATCCACGCACACCGCCTCCCCACAGCACCGGGGCTGCGGTGGACCTCACCCTGATCGATGGCGATGGTCAGCCGGTGGCCATGGGCTCCGAGATCGATGCGATCGGCGCCGTTTCCGAACCAGATCACTGGTTGCAGCAGGCCCAAGCTTTGCCCCCCGGCACGGCACGGGATCAGGCCCTGGCCTGGCACCGGCAGCGCGAGGCCCTGCGCGCAGCGATGCTTCAGGCGGGGTTTGCCCAGCACCCCAACGAGTGGTGGCACTTCAGCCATGGCGATCAGCTTTGGGCCTGGCAGCAGCAGCAGCCCCTCGCCATCTACGGCCGTTGGCAGGGGGGCTGAGTCCGGTGGCTCAGCCCGCGGATGCAAGCAGCGTCTTGACGCTGTCGCGGCCCAGCTTGTGGACGTAGTCGCCGAAGCTGCGCCGTCCACCAGCGGCTTTCCAACCCAGCAGCAGCGGTTCGAGGGTGGTTTCCAACCGCTCCAGCGGCATGCGCTCCAGGTAGGGCTCCGCCAGGCGCTGCAGGTTGGGGGTGCCCCCCAGCCAGAGCTGGTACTGATTCACGCCATCACCCACCAGCCCCAGCTCCGCCATGTAGGGGCGAGCGCAGCCATTGGGGCAGCCGGTCATGCGCACCAGAATCGATTTGCCGATCTCGAGGCGCCGCAACTGAGCATCGAGCCGGTCGAGCACATCCGGCAGGATCCGCTCGGCTTCGGTCACGGCCAGGCCGCACAGGGGCAGGGCCGGGCAGGCGATGGCGTGGCGCGCCAATAGGGAGGGTTCCTCCGGTGTGGTGATCCCCAGCTCAGCCAGGGCATCCCGCAACGTGGAGCGCTGGGCGGTGCCGATGTTGCACAGCAGCAGATCCTGGTTGGGGGTGAGGCGGACCTCCAGTTGGTAGGTCTGCACCAGCTCTCGCAGGCCCTGCTTCAGGGCCCCGGAGAGACGCCCACACAGCAGCGGGATGCCCACGAACCAGAGGCCGGCGCCCTGGCGGTGCCAACCCAGGTAGTCCTCCAACTTGGACTTCGGCTCCAGCCGCATGCCCTTGATCGGATGGGGGAAATAGTTGGCCTTGAGCTCCTGCTTGAACCAGGCGATGCCCTGATCGTGGATCAGGTATTTCATCCGCGCATGGCGCCGGGTCTGCCGGTCGCCGTAATCGCGCTGCAGCGCCAGGATTGCCTGCACCAGGTCGAGCACGTGCTCCGCGTCGACATAGCCCAGCGGATCGGCGGTGCGGGCGAAGGTCTCCTCCTTGTTGTGGGTGCGGCCCATGCCACCTCCCACGTAGACGTTGCAGCCCTTGAGGGCACCGCTGGCATCGGCGAAGGCCACCAGACCGATGTCCTGGGTGAGCAGATCCACCGAGTTATCACCGGGCACGGTGACAGCGCACTTGAACTTGCGCGGCAGATAGGTGCCTCCGTAGAGCGGTTCGTTGGCATCGCCACTGAACACGCCCTGCTGCTGCTGCCGCTCCCGCACCTGCTTGACGGTGCGGCTTGGTTTGATGCGGTAGCTCAGCTCCCCATCCACCCACAGATCCAGATAGGCCCCCTCGGCCGCCTGGGGGGCCAAGGTGTCGGCGATGTCGTTGGCCAGTTGGCGGGCCGCCGGGTAGGCCCCTTTGTCGTAGGGGGCGGCAGGGCACATCACATTGCGGTTGATGTCGCCGCAGGCGGCCAGGGTGGAGCCCATCGCCCGCACGATCGTGCCGATCACCTCCTTGAGGTTGTGCTTGCGCACGCCATGCAGCTGGAAGGCCTGTCGGGTGGTGGCGCGCATCGTGCCGTTACCCAGCCGGTCCGCCAACGCATCGAGGGCCAGATACAGCGACGCGGGAATGCGGCCGCCAGGGCTGCGCAGCCGCAGCATCATCTGCCAGTCCTTGTCCTGGCCCTTCTGGCGGTTGTCGCGGTTGTCCTGTTGGTAACTGCCGTGGAACTTCAGCAGCTGAACGGCCCCGTCGGTGAAGTTGGGCTGCTCGTTCCCCAACTCCTCCAGCAGCGGATCACGGAGGTAATCGCTGTCGGCCTTGAGTTGCTCAAACTTGCTGCGCTCGGCACCGGTGGCGATGCAGGGGGAAAACTGCCGTTCTGTCCCTGCCGTCACGGTCACACGCTGCTCAGACATCTGCGTCTGACCGTAGCGAAACACCCTCCCCAGCTGGCTTACGGCCGCTGATCACTTCAATACAGTGGGCGGCTGCTGTGGGCTGCCCGCGTGTCGACCTTTCTGTTGGAGATCGGGACCGAGGAGCTGCCGGCTGATTTTGCCCGCCTCGCCCTGCCCCAGCTCGAGCAGATGCTGCTCCGCGACTTCCGGGAGGCACGCCTGGGCCATGGCGCCATTCACTGCACCAGTACCCCTCGGCGTCTGGCGGTGACGGTGGAACACCTCGAGGCCCGCACACCGGATCGCCAGGAGGAGCGCAAGGGCCCCCCTGCTGGGCAGGCGTTTCGGGATGGTGTTCCCACCCAGGCCGCCCTTGGCTTTGCCAACCGCTGCGCGGTGGCACCGGAGGCGCTGGAGGTGCGCGACACCCCGAAGGGTCCGTTTGTGTTCGCCACGGTGCTGGAGTCGGGCCGCTCCGCCCAGGACCTCCTCACCGCCTGGATTCCCCAGTGGATTCAGGGCCTGCAGGGCCGTCGTTTCATGCGCTGGGGTGAGGGAGAGAGCCGTTTCTCCAGGCCGGTGCGCTGGTTGGTGGCCATGCTCGATGCCACCGTGCTGCCCGTCGTGCTGGAGGGCAGCGACCCGGAGGTGAAGGCCGCGAACCTCAGCCGCGGCCATCGGCTCCTGGCGGAGCACGTGCCCATCGACCATGCCGATGCCTATGCCGCCGCCCTGGCAGCGGTGGGGGTGCAGGTGGACCGGGCCGCCCGCGGCCGTTGGATCCGCACGGAGGTGGAGCAGGCGGCTGCCCAGTTGCAGGCCCTGCCGGATTGCCCCGATGCGCTCTACGAGGAGCTCACCGATCTGGTGGAAGCTCCCCTGCTGCTGCAGGGCCGTGTGGATGAGCACTACCTGGCCCTGCCTGCGGAGGTGCTCAGCACGGTGATGCGCGCCCACCAGCGGTATGTGCCGCTGTATCGAGGCGGCACCAGCCCGGATCCCCTGGCCCTCGATGCCCGCAGCAGTCTGTTGCCGCGGTTCCTTTGCGTGGGCAATGGCCTCCCGGAGGCCTCGGCCACGGTGCAGCGGGGCAATGAACGGGTCCTGAAGGCACGCCTGGCCGATGCCGAATTTTTCGTCCAGGCCGACCGTGCTACCCCCAGCATTGATCGCCGCGATCAGCTGGCCCGGGTCACCTTCGCCGAGGGCCTGGGGTCGCTGCTCGACCGCGTGGAGCGGCTCGAATGGTGCACCGATGCCCTGCTGGAGCAGCTCGGCTTGGCAGCCTCCGTTGCCGTGGCGGCCCGCCGTGCGGCCCATCTCTGCAAGCACGATTTGGTGAGCCAGATGGTGGGTGAATTCCCCGAACTGCAGGGGGTGATGGGTGGCAAATATCTGTTGGCCGAAGGTGAGGGCCGCGATGTGGCCCTGGCGGTGCTGGAGCACTACCTCCCCCGCGGTGCTGGAGACGCCCTGCCCAGCTCCGATGCCGGCGCCGTGGTCGCCCTGGCGGAGCGGCTGGAGCTGCTGCTCAGCATTTACGCCAAAGGGGAGCGCCCCACCGGTTCCTCCGATCCCTATGCCCTGCGCCGTGCCGGCAACGGCCTACTCCAGATCCTCTGGTCGAAGGGGTGGTCGCTCGATCTGCAGCAGCTGCTGGATCGGGCCACGGCCCACTGGGCCCAGCTTTTACCCGATTGTGCGGTGGATGCGCCTGCTCTGGGCCTCGAGCTGGCGGAGTTCCTGCGCCAGCGCTTGCAAAGCCTGCTGGAGGAGGCCGGTGTGCCCCCCGATCTCGTGCAGGCGGTGGCCGGTGACACCGTTCCGCTCGAGCGGGTGTTGCGGGATCCCGCCGATGCTCGCCAGCGGGCGGACCTGTTGGTCGCCCTCCGCCAGAGTGGAGAGCTGGCGGCGGTCCAGGCGGTGGTGACCCGAGCCGCCCGTCTGGCTGAGAAGGGCAACCTTGCCCATTCCGTGCTCTCCGCCGATGGCGTGGTGGATGCGGCCCTGTTCGAGCAGCCCAGTGAAGCTGGCATGCTGGCGGTGCTCCAAGGCCTGGAGCCCATCGCCACAGGCTCGGCATCAGACCGTTACAGCCAGTTGGCCGCAGGCCTGAGCGCCGGTGCTTCAGCCCTGGCAGCCTTCTTCGACGGCGACCAGAGCGTGATGGTGATGGCGGATGACCCCGCCGTTCGCAGTAACCGACTCAATTTGTTGGCGGTGTTGCGCAATCAGGCGTCGGTGCTGGCGGACTTCAGCCGCCTCAGCGGCTGAGGGCTGGCTCCCGGGTTTCGGTGTCCTTGGCGTCGCCCTTCTGGCCTCGCACGCGGATCCCGCCCTTGATGGTGCTCACCGCCAACATGGCGTTCACCTCGGCTTCGTCGCGCACGGCGCTGGGCACCGGCTTGTAGCCCTGGGGAGCCAGGGCGTTGCCCCGCAGCACCGACCCCAGGGTAAGCAACGTCAACTTGAGCTGCTGCCAGGGGTTCATCATCACCACCCGCTTGTAGAGGTAGCTGTCGAAGGTGAGCCGCTGCACGTCTTTGTCATCGCACATCTCCACGAACGCTTCGCGGGCCGCATCGTTGCGGTAGAAGATGTTTTGGAGGATCTCCAGCACCTTGTAGGTGGCGCCGTACTGGCGATCCCATTTTTTCAGGTATTTCTTGAGGTCGGCCTCGGAGGGCACCCGCTGCCCGCCCTGGCTCGATTCCACGATCTGCTCGGCACACATGCGGCCGCTCTTGGCGGCGAAATAGATGCCTTCGCCGGAGCTCTTGGTGACATAGCCGGCGGCATCACCCACCAGAGCCATGCGCCCCACCACCCGGCGCGGACGGGGATGCTCGGGAATCGGATGGGCCTCCACCTTGATCACTTCACCATTCACCAGCCGCTTTTTGGCGCGCTCGCGGATGCCTTCCTGCAGGCTCTTGATCAGGCCCTGGTTTTCCTGCATGGTGCCGGTGCCCACGGCCACGTGGTCGTACTTGGGGAACACCCAGGCATAGAAGTCGGGGGACACATCGGTGCCCACGTACATCTCCGCCAGGCTCTCGTAGTACTTCATCTCCTCAGGCGGCAGCTTGATCCGCTCCTGGAAGGCGATGGCCACGTTGTAATCGCCGGCATCCATGGCCTTGGCCACGCGGCTGTTGGCGCCATCCGCGCCAATGATCAGATCCACCTCGAGGGTCTTGGTGTCGCCGGTGGCTTCCCCCTCGCTGTAATCGGAGTAGGTGAGGGTGTAAGGCCCCTGGCGGTTGGCACCGGTGTCGATCTTGGTCACCAGACCGTTCACCAGCTGGGCCCCCAGCTCGGCGGCACGGTTGCGCAGGAAGGCATCCATGACCTCGCGGCGGCACATGCCGATGTATTCGTTCTCGTTGTCGAGATTGATGTCCACCTCCCGATTGGAGGGGGAAATCATCTTCATGTTGCGGACCTTGCGATCGATGATCGATTCGGGCAGGTCGAACTCGGCCACCATGCACAGCGGGATGGCCCCACCGCAGGGTTTGGCGTTGTCGAGCTTGCGCTCGAAGATCCAGGTCTGAATGCCCGCTTTGGCCAGCACTTCGGCAGCACAGGAACCGCTCGGGCCGCCGCCCACCACCGCGACTCGCAACATCTTGAAACCCGCTCCGCCAGAAGGTTGTTGGGCCGAAGCTAACACCGCTGTGAGGGCTGCTGCTGGCGTCGGTGGGCCCCGCCGGTAGCATCGCCCCATCCATGACGCTCGGGAGAACAGGCTTGCCCAGCGCCGGAGGGGTTCCCAAGTCGCTGGCGTCTGAGTCCCGCGCGACAGCTCGCCTGCGGGCTGTCGAGAGCCTTGACTCCACCGATATTCCCCTAGCGCGTCGCACGGTGCCGCGCCCCCTGCAGCGGCGCTTCAGTTGGCGCACCGCCCTCCTTGGGGCCGGCGGTGTGGTGCTGGTGCTCGCCGGAGCCGCCCTGCTAATGCCGCAGCCCGTTAGGCGTCTGCTGGCCCCTCCACCGGTGCAGGGGCTGAAGGCGCGCCTGAGCCTCGACGGTCGCCTGCTGGGCCACTTCCCCTACGGCGAAGTGTCGACCTCTGATCTGGTGACCATCGCTCCCGGGGTGCAGTTGCACCGCGATGCGGGAGAGGCCCTCCAGGCGCTGCAGGCGGCTGCCGCCGCCGAGGGCGTCGACATCCGCGTCCTAAGCGCCTTCCGTTCGATTGCCCTGCAGAAACAGATCTTTTTCGATGTGAAGTCGGAACGCAACCAGAGCGCCCTGGAGCGAGCCCAGGTGAGTGCCCCACCGGGCTTCTCCGAACACAGCACCGGCTACGCGGTCGACCTGGGCGACGGCCGTGCCCCCGCCACCAACCTGTCCCCCAGTTTTGATGAAACCGCAGCCTTCCGCTGGCTGCAGGCCCACGCCAACCGCTTCCACTTCCACCTGTCCTTCCCCCAGACGAACCGTCAGGGTGTGAGCTACGAGCCGTGGCACTGGCGCTTTGAGGGCTCTGCTGATGCCCTGAAGACCTTCGAAGCCGCCCAACGGCTCGAGCGCTGATGGCGGCCTTGCCTGAGCTGCTGGCTCCGGCGGGTTGCTGGGAGTCGCTACGGGCTGCGGTGGCCAATGGTGCCGATGCGGTCTATTTCGGCGTCGATCGCTTCAATGCCCGTCTGCGGGCCGAAAACTTCCGTGTAGCCGATCTGCCGGAGGTGATGGCCTGGCTGCACCGCCGCGGCGTTCAAGGCTTTCTCACGGTGAACGTGCTGGTGTTCAGCCACGAGCTGGAGCAAGCCGCCGAACTGCTGCTGGCGGCCGAGGCCGCCGGCGTGGATGCGGTGATCGTGCAGGACATCGGCCTGGCGGTGCTGGCCGCCCAGCTCACTCCGGCCCTGGCGGTGCATGGTTCCACCCAGATGTCGATTACCAGCGCCGCCGGGGTGGCCATGGCAGCCGAGCTCGGGGCGGTGCGGGTGGTGCTGGCCCGAGAGCTGGGGCTACGGGATCTGCAGCGTCTGCAGCATCAGCTGCAGGTCCGTGGGCTGGCCATCCCCCTGGAGGTGTTTGTGCATGGGGCCCTGTGCGTGGCCTATTCCGGCCAGTGCCTCACCAGCGAAGCCCTGGGCCAGCGCAGTGCCAATCGGGGTGAGTGTGCCCAGGCCTGCCGGCTGCCTTATCAATTGGTTGTGGATGGGGTGCCCCGCGAACTGGGCGACCGCCGCTATCTGCTGTCCCCCCAGGACCTGGCGGCCTGGGAGCTCCTGGCCGATCTGCAGGCGGCCGGGGTGGCGAGCCTCAAGATCGAAGGACGCCTGAAGGAGGCCACCTATGTGGCGGCCGTCACCGAGGCCTACCGCCGGGGCCTCGACCAACTGGCCCATGACCCGGCGCGCGACCAGCCCCTGGATTCCGAGACGGCCTCGGCGCTGAGACGTCAGCTGGAGTTGAGCTTCTCCCGGGGGCTCGGCACTGGCTGGCTCGAGGGCATCGACCATCAGCGACTGGTGCACGGCCGCTGGAGCAAAAAGCGCGGCCCCCTGCTGGGTCGGCTGGTGCAGTTGGAGCCCCAGGGGGTGCTGGTGCTGCGCACGGATCAGCCCCTCAAGGCCGGCGATGGTGTGGTGCTCGAGCAGCCCGGCACCGATTCGTTGGTGCCGCCGCGGGAGGTGGGCGGCCGGCTGATGCGGGTGGACCCCAGACCCGGTGGGCGTGTCGCGGTCACCCTCGGACCCGGGCGCATCGACCTGCGCGGCCTCGTGCCCGGATCCCCCTGCTGGCTGACCAGCGATCCCCAGCTCGAGAGCCGGCTGCAACGTCTGGCGGAGCGTCCTGTTCTAGAAGCCACCCGTGCCCTCAGCCTGGTGGTGAGCGGCCGCGCCGGCGAACCCTTGCGCCTGGAGGTGATCAGCGCCGCCGGCCTCACGGGTGGCCCCTGGGCCGTGACCTCCGAGCAACCGTTGCAGAGCGCCCATGGGGCTGGCCTTGATGGCGACCGCCTGCGCCAGCAGCTGGGGCGCCTGGGCGGCACCCCCTGGCATCTCGGCGCGCTGGACATGGCCCTCGAGGGAGAGCTCTTTCTGCCGGTGGCCCAGCTCAACGCCATGCGCCGGGCGTTGGTGGAGCGCTTGGCGACTGTCCTGGAGGCCGTGGCCGACGGCGGCCCTTCCGGGACTATGGCGGCTGGAGGCGCTTCCCAACTAGCGGCCACTGTTCTGGAGCCCCTGCTGCAGCGCGCTTGTGGATCCGCCACGGCTCCCCAGGCCGCCGCTGCGCCCATCCTCACGGTGCTGGCCCGCAGCCTGGAGCAGGTGGAGGCCCTGCGCGATCAACCGGTGGATCGGGTGATCGTGGAGTTGGAACACCCCGCGCAGTTGCGTGAGGCGGTGGCCATGGGCCGTGGCCAGTGGCCCGGCGGCATTTGGCTGGCGGGCCCGCGCATCTGCCGACCGGATGAGGCCTGGACCCTGGAGCCCCTGCTGCGCGCCCAGCCCGATGGTTATCTGGTGCGCAATGCCGACCAGCTGGAACGGCTGACCCCTGTGGCCCCCTGCCAGGGCGATTTCTCCTTGAACGTGGCCAATCCCCTCACGGCCCACTGGCTGCTGACGCGCTGGGGGCTGCAGCGGCTCACCGCCAGTTACGACCTGGCCTTGGAGCAGCTGCTGGATCTGGTGGCCGGCTGCCCCCCCGGCAGTCTCGAGATCACCCTGCACCAGCACATGCCGCTGTTCCACATGGAGCACTGCCTGTTCTGTGCCTTCCTCTCCGACGGCCACGACCACACCGATTGCGGTCGCCCCTGTGAACAGCACACGGTGTTGCTGCGTGATCGCAGCGGCGTGGAGCACCCCCTGCGGGCCGATCTGGGTTGCCGCAACACCCTGTTCAACGGCCGTGCTCAGACGGCGGCCGAGGCCCTACCGCAGCTGCTGGCCGCCGGCGTGCGGCACCTGCGGCTCGAACTGCTGCAGGAGACGGCGGTGGATGTGCAGCGCCGCGTGCAGCTCTACGGCCAGGCGCTGGCTGGCCAGATCAGCGGCCGTGAGGTGTGGCAGCGGGAACAGCTCGATAGCCGCCTCGGGGTGACGCGCGGCACCCTGCTGGAGCGGAGCTGAGGCCCCGAAAGGCCCTGCGATAACATCACCTCACGCACCGTTGGAACATCGGCTTCGGCCCGCCGAGCCCGTATTCAGTGAGCCACTCCGTGGCGGATCAATCCTTGATCCAGTACTTGATCAACCCTTGATCACCAGCCTCGATCAGAGCGTTTTGGTTTGAAGCTTCTGATCACGATCTAGGGGATCCACTGATGTCACCCCGCTGCACGGAATCCGCCGTTGGTTCCTTATCCATCCTGTTCTCCACCATCTCCCCATGAGCGGCCAGCACCCGGGTACACCGATCCGCAACATCGCGATCATTGCCCACGTGGACCACGGCAAAACCACCCTGGTGGATGCGTTGCTGGCGCAATCGGGCATCTTCCGCGACAACGAAGCGGTGCCCACTTGCGTGATGGACTCCAACGACCTGGAGCGCGAGCGCGGCATCACGATCCTCTCCAAGAACACCGCCGTGGATTACGACGGCATCCGCATCAACATCGTGGACACCCCGGGTCACGCTGATTTCGGCGGTGAGGTGGAGCGGGTGCTGGGGATGGTGGATGGCTGTCTGCTGATCGTGGACGCCAACGAGGGCCCCATGCCCCAGACCCGCTTCGTGCTCAAGAAGGCCCTCGAGAAAGGCCTGCGCCCGATCGTGTTCGTCAACAAGATCGACCGGGCCCGTGTGGACCCCGAGCAGGCGGTCGACAAGGTGCTCGACCTGTTCCTGGAGCTGGGTGCCGACGACGACCAGTGCGACTTCCCCTATCTGTTCGGCAGCGGCATGGGCGGCTATGCCAAGCCGGACATGAAGACCGACAGCGACAACATGCAGCCGCTGTTCGAAGCGATCCTGCGCCATGTGCCGCCCCCGGTGGGCGATCCCGAGAAGCCCCTGCAACTGCAGGTGACCACCCTCGACTACAGCGATTTCCTCGGCCGAATCATGATCGGTCGCATCCACAACGGCACCATCCGCGCCAACCAGCCGGTGGCTCTGCTGCGGGACGACGGCAGCGTTAAGCGCGGTCGCATCAGCAAGTTGCTGGGCTTCCAGGGCCTGCAGCGCGTCGAGGTGGAAGAGGCCCGCGCCGGTGATCTGGTGGCCGTGGCCGGTTTTGACGAGGTGAACATCGGCGAGACCATCGCCTGCCCCGACAACCCGGAGGCCCTGCCGCTGATCAAGGTGGACGAGCCCACCCTGCAGATGACCTTCGTGGTCAATGACTCCCCCTTCGCCGGCAAGGAGGGCAAATTCGTCACCAGCCGCCAGGTGCGGGATCGCCTGCAGAAGGAGCTGCTCACCAACGTGGCCCTGCGGGTGGAGGACACCGACTCACCGGATCGCTGGGCCGTCAGCGGCCGCGGTGAACTGCACCTGGGCATCCTGATCGAAACCATGCGCCGTGAGGGCTATGAGTTCCAGGTGTCGCAGCCCCAGGTGATCTTCCGCACGATCGATGGCACCCCCTCCGAACCGTTCGAAACGCTCGTGCTGGATGTGCCCGAGGAATCCGTCGGTGCCTGCATCGAGAAGCTCGGCATCCGCAAGGCCGAGATGCAGAACATGGAGAACACCAACGACGGCCGCACCCAGCTGGAGTTCGTGGTGCCCTCCCGTGGCCTGATCGGCTTCCGCGGTGAGTTCATCCGCGCCACCCGCGGTGAGGGGATCATGAGCCACTCCTTCCTCGACTACCGCAAGATGCAGGGCGACTTCGACGCCCGCCGCAACGGGGTGTTGATCGCCTTCGAGGAGGGCACCGCCACCTTCTACGCCCTGAAGAACGCCGAGGATCGCGGCCAGTTCTTCATCACCCCGGGCACCAAGGTGTACAAGGGCATGATCATCGGCGAAAACAACCGCCCGCAGGATCTCGAGATCAACGTCTGCAAGGCCAAGCAGCTCACCAACATGCGCTCCGCCGGCGCTGAAGAGCTCGACACCCTGCAGGCTCCGATGCAGATGACCCTGGAGCGCGCTCTGGAGTACATCGGCCCCGACGAGATGCTCGAGGTGACCCCCGAGTCGATCCGCCTGCGCAAGCTGCCGGCCAAGAAGCCCGCCAAGCGTTGACCGCAGCGCTCGATCCCGACGAGCAACCGCTGATGTCCGATCCCCGCTTTGGGCAGGCCGTGGCCCTGTTCAACGCGGGCGATTGGTACGCCTGCCACGACGGCTTCGAGGAGCTCTGGCACGAGTGCCAGGGGCCCAGCCGCAAGGCTCTGCAGGGGATCCTGCAGATCGCCGTGAGTCAGCTGCATCTGCAGCGGGGCAACCTGCGTGGGGCCACCGTGCTGCTGGGGGAGGGGCTGGGCCGCCTGCAGGCCTACGGCCCCGTGCAGCTCGGGCTCGACCTCGACCACCTGCGCAGCGGTGCCCAGGCCTTGCTGACCACCCTGCAACGCCAGCAGCCGGCGGAGGCCCTGCCGCCTCCCCAGCTGCGGCCGGCCGGATCACGCGAGATACCATGACCCCCAGTTCACGTAGGTGCACCGGGTGATCAGCGGACCCCACCAGATGCACCGCTCCACCCGAGCTCCGGCCAGGCTGGCCGCCCTGGCTCTCGCCGCTTTGGGGCAGGCCAGCCTGGTGTCTGGTCCTGCCGTCGCCAACACCTATAAGGGTCCCTCCCAAGCCACACCCCTGCCGGTGCAGCCGGCCGTGCTGCCAGTCGCTCCAGGCGCTCCTACCGGTCCGGCCCGGGTGCGCACCGGGTTGGTCACGATCGAGTCCGACCTGCAACGGGCGGACCAGTCCACCGGGGTCATCACCGCCACCGGCAACGTGCGCATCGTCTATCCCGATCAGCGGGTTGTGGCCACCGCCCGCCAGGCCCAGTACTTCAGCAAGGAAGGGCGCGTGGTGCTCAGCGGCGATGTGGATATCGCCCAGGAGGGCGGCAACCTGCTCCGCGCCGAGCGTGTGATCTATCTGGTGGACCGGGACCGCCTGGTGGCGATCCCCCCCAGCGGCCAGCAGGTCTACAGCCGTGTCAGCCTGCCGGCACGGCCGCGTCCAGCCCAGCCATGAGCCTGGAACTGAATCAGGTGGCCCTCACCATCGGGGGGCGCCCGTTGGTGAAGCAGGTGAGCCTCCGTCTCCAGCCCGGCGAAGTGGTGGGTCTGCTGGGCCCCAACGGTGCCGGTAAGACCACCACGTTCAACCTGGTCACCGGTCTGCTGCGCCCGGATGCCGGCGACGTGGTGATGAACGGCGAGAGCATCGCCGAGCTGTCGATGCCGCTGCGGGCCCGCGAGGGGATCGGCTACTTGCCCCAAGAGGCCAGCGTGTTCCGCAACCTCAGCGTGCGTGACAACCTGCTGCTGGCCCTGCAGGAGAGCGGCCTACCCCCTGGGGAACGGCGCCAGCGGGCCGAGCGCCTGATCGATGACTTTCACCTCAGCGCCTTTGCCCATCGCCGCGGGTTTCAACTCTCCGGCGGCGAGCGCCGCCGCTGCGAGGTGGCCCGTGCTCTGGCGGTGGGGGAAGCGGGCCCCCGTTATCTGTTGCTCGATGAGCCCTTCGCCGGGGTTGATCCGCTGGCGGTGGCTGATCTGCAGGGGCTGATCGCCAGCCTGCGGGATCGCGGCATGGGCATCCTGATCACCGACCACAACGTGCGGGAGACCCTGGCGATCACCGATCGCGCCTACATCCTCACCGAGGGCAGCATCCTGGCCAGTGGCTCCTCCCGGGAGATGGCCAGCGATCCCCTGGTGCGTCGCCATTACCTCGGGGAGGACTTTCGGCTGTGAGCACCACGTCCTCCCCCCTTTCGACCCTGCTGCATCGCCCCCTGGAGCAGCTGCGGCGCCAGTGGTTGCGCATCCCCTTGCTGGATCGTTGGCTCACCTCCGAGCTGATCGCACCGCTGCTGTTCGGCATCGCGGCGTTCACCGCCGTCTCCCTGTCGGTGGGTGTGGTGTTCGAGCTGGTGCGCATGGTGGCCGAATCCGGCATGCCCCTGCTGGCCGCCGGCCAGGTGCTGGCCCTGCGGTTGCCGGGTTTCTTGGTGCTCTCCTTCCCCATGGCCACCCTGTTGGCCACGTTGTTGGCCTTTAGCCGCCTCTCCGCCAACAGCGAGCTCACGGCCCTGCGCAGCCTCGGGGTGAAGACCTGGCGCATGGTGCTGCCAGCCCTGGTGCTCGCCTTCCTGATGAGCCTCCTCACCTTTGTGTTCAACGATGTGATCGTGCCGGCGGCCAACACGGCCGCTTCGCTCACCTTCGACTCCGCCCTGGGCAGGGCCCTCTCCGCGAAGACCGGCAAGAACATCGTGTATTCGCGCTTCGGTCCCATCGCCCCCAAGACACCCGGCGATCCCCCGGAGGATGGGCTCACCCAGCTGTTCTATGCCCGTGAGTTCAAGGGGGGCACGATGAGCCAGGTGACGGTGCTCGATCTCTCCCGGGCCAACATGCAGCAGGTGCTCACCGCCAAGTCGGCCGTGTGGGATGAGCGCAAAGCGATGTGGGAGTTCCGCAACGGCAGCATCCTCACCGTCGACCCCGAGAGCGACATCACCACGTCGGCGAAGTACACGAGCTACTTCTATCCCTTTGTGCGCACCCCCATCGATGTGGCGGAGCTCCCCAGCGACGCTGCCCAGATGACGGTGGGGCAGGCCATGCGGGCCGAGGCCCTGCTCAGCCAGGCGGGGGATCAGAAGGAGGCCCGCCGCCTACGGGTGCGGATCCAGGAGAAATTCGCCTTCCCCACGATCTGTCTGGTGTTCGGCCTGATCGGCAGCAGCCTGGGGGTGCGCCCCAATGCCCGCACCAGCCGCAGCCAGGGGTTCGGCATCAGCGTCTTGCTGATCTTTGGCTATTACCTGATGTCGTTCGTCTTCAGTTCCCTCGGGATCAAGGGCACCCTGCTGCCGTTCTTTGCGGCCTGGACGCCGGTGCTAATCGGCCTGGCCGGTGGTCTTCATCTGTTGCGACAGGCCAGTCGCTGAAAGCTGTCGCCGATCCTGCTCTGCACGGCAGACTGGTCGCCACCCTCCCCGCTGTCCTCCCCGTCGTGTCCGATCCGGTCTTGGCCCTAGGCCTCGGCGCCTTTGCCCTGTTGCTAGTAGCCCTGCCGCTGTCCTTCTGGAGCGTGAGCAGTGGCGGCCAGGGCAGCCGCGTGGTGCGGCTGCTGGTGGCCGCCGCCAACCTGGCCCTCACCGCCCAACTGGTGCTGCGCTGGTGGCAGTCCGGCCATTTCCCGATCAGCAACCTCTACGAGTCGCTGTGTTTCCTGGCCTGGGCCAGCACCCTCACCCAGTTGTTGGTGGAGCGCAGTTACCCCAGTCCGGTGGTGGCCGCCGCCGCCACCCCCATGGCCCTCGGGGGGGTGGCCTTCGCCAGCTTTGCCCTTCCGGATCAGCTGCAACAGGCGGCCCCCCTGGTGCCAGCGCTGCGCTCCAGCTGGTTGGTGATGCATGTGAGCGTGATCATGGTGAGCTATGCCGCCCTGCTGGTGGGTTCGCTGTTGTCGCTCGCGGTGCTGGTCACCGACCGGGGCCAGCAGTTGGAATTGCGCAGCAGTTCCATCGGCAGTGGCGGCTTCCGCCAGGCGGAGCTGGCCGCGGTGGCCACGGGGGGCAGTGGTTTCAACTTCAGCAGTGGCAGCCTCTCCCTCAGCGAGCAGTTGGACAGCCTCAGCTACCGCACGATCACGGTGGGCTTCTTGCTGCTCTCGGTGGGCATCGTCAGCGGCGCCGTCTGGGCCAATGAGGCCTGGGGCAGCTGGTGGAGCTGGGACCCCAAGGAAACTTGGGCCCTGATCTGCTGGCTGGTCTACGCCGCCTATCTGCACACCAGGCTGAGCCGCGGCTGGCAAGGCCGTCGCCCGGCCCTGGTGGCGGTGGCTGGATTCGTGGTGATCTGCGTCTGCTACATCGGCGTCAACCTGCTGGGGATCGGCTTGCACAGCTACGGCTGGTTCCTCAGCGCCTGATCGCCCGTTCGCCCATCAAAAAGGGGCCCCAAGGGGCCCCCAGCTCCTGGTTGCCCAAGTCCCAAAGGCTCAGGCGGCAACGGCCACAGGTCGCTTGCTGTTGCGGATACCGGTGATGGCGTCGGCATAGCTGGGCTGGTTGAACACCCCGGAACCGCTGACGATGGCGTTGGCGCCGGCTTCAAGAACCTTCCAGGCGTTCTCCGCCTTAATGCCGCCATCCACCTCGATCCATGGGTCGACACCCTTGGCATCGCACAGGCGGCGCAGATCGCGAATCTTCTGCACCTGGCTTTCGATGAAGCTCTGGCCCCCGAAACCGGGGTTCACGCTCATGACCAACACCAGGTCGCACAGCTCCAGGCAGTACTCCAGGGTGTCAATCGGGGTACCGGGGTTGAGCACCGCGCCGGCCATTTTGCCGAGATCCTTGATCTGGCCGAGGTTGCGGTGCAGGTGCGTGCAGGCCTCCACCTGCACGGAAATGATGTCGGCGCCGGCCTTGGCGAAGTCAGCCACGTACTTCTCCGGCTCCACGATCATCAGGTGCACATCCAGGGGCTTCTGGGTGACCGGACGCAGGGCCTCCACGATCATCGGGCCGATGGTGATGTTGGGCACGAAGCGGCCATCCATCACATCCACGTGGATCCAGTCGGCACCGGCGGCATCCACGGCCCGAACGTCCTCCCCGAGGCGGGAGAAATCGGCGGACAGGATGGAAGGGGAGATCACCAGGGGCTTGGTGCTCATAGGTGCCACCGGAGGGACAGGGAAGCGGGGATTGTAAGAAGCTGCCCGTGGCGCAACGGGTCAACGCAGGCCCCCCCGGGGAGCACTGATACAGTGGGCGGCGCTTAAAGCCCGAGAGGGCCTGCAGTTGCTGGACTGTCAGCTGGTTTTCCAGCCGGCTGGTGGTAGCTGCTCCCCCTCCCGCAAGCGCTACCCCTTTCTCTTTGCCGGATCTGACGTGGATCGCACCCTGATTCAGGAAATTCTCGAGGTTGTTGAACAGGCCGCGATCGCGTCCGCCAAGCTCACCGGCATGGGCCTCAAGAACGAGGCTGATGCCGCCGCCGTGGAAGCCATGCGCGAGCGCATGGGCCAGATCCAGATGCAGGGCCGCATCGTGATCGGCGAAGGGGAGCGCGACGAAGCTCCGATGCTCTATATCGGTGAAGAGGTGGGCAGCGGCAGCGGCCCCGGCGTCGATTTCGCCGTGGACCCCTGCGAAGGCACCAACCTTTGCGCCAACAGCCAGCGCGGTTCCATGGCCGTGCTCGCCGCCTCCGACCGCGGTGGCCTGTTCAACGCCCCCGACTTCTACATGAAGAAGCTGGCGGCGCCCCCGGCAGCCAAGGGCAAGGTGGACATTCGCAAGTCCGCCACCGAGAACATCAAGATCCTCAGCGAGTGCCTCGGCCTCCCCGCCGATGAACTGGTGATCGTGGTCATGGACCGCGCCCGCCACAAGGACCTGATCAAGGAGATCCGCGCCACCGGTGCCCGTGTGCAACCGATCTCCGATGGCGATGTGCAGGCCGCCATCGCCTGCGGTTTCGCCGGCACCGGCACCCACTGCCTGATGGGCATCGGCGCGGCTCCGGAAGGGGTGATCTCCGCCGCAGCCCTGCGGGCGCTGGGTGCCCACTTCCAGGGTCAGCTGGTGTACGACCCCGCCGTGGCTCAGACCTCCGAGTGGGAAGGCCTCACCAAGGAGGGCAACCTGGCCCGCCTGGCGGAGATGGGCATCAACGATCCCGACAAGGTGTACGAAGCCGAGGAGCTGGCCAGCGGCGAGAACGTGATGTTCGCGGGCAGCGGCATCACCGATGGCCTGCTGTTCGATGGCGTGAAGTTCGAGAAGGACTGCACCCGCACCAGTTCCCTGGTGATCAGCACCCTCGATAACACCGCGCGCTTCACCACCACTGTCCACATCAAGGACGGCGCCAAGAGCATCGCCCTGCGCTGAGCGCCTCCGTGCCCGAGCCGTCTCCCCTGGCCGTCCGGCAGGGGAGACGGCTTTTGTCTCTTGTCAGAACCCCCTGTCCATGCACATTGCCGTCGTCGGCCTGAGTCATCGCACGGCCCCGGTGGAGATCCGGGAGCGGCTCAGCATCGCCGAGCAGAGCATGGAGGACTCACTCCAACGCCTGCGGTCCCATGAACAGGTGTTGGAGGCATCGATCCTCAGCACCTGCAACCGGCTGGAGATTTATACCCTGCTGCGCCACCCTGAGCTGGGGGTTAGCGCCGTCGGCAGCTTCCTGAGCGATTACTCGGGTCTGCAGGTGGAGCAATTGCTGCCCCATCTGTTCACCTACCACCATGACGCGGCCGTGGGGCACCTGATGCGGGTGGCGGCGGGTCTCGATTCGTTGGTGCTCGGGGAGGGCCAGATCCTCTCCCAGGTGAAGAAGATGGTGCGCCTCGGCCAGGAGCACCAATCCATCGGACCGATCCTCAACCGTTTGCTCACCCAGGCGGTGAGCACCGGCAAGCGGGTCCGGACTGAAACCAACCTCGGCACCGGTGCGGTGTCCATCAGTTCGGCCGCCGTGGAGTTGGCGCAACTGAAGGTGGGCCAGGCCCGTGGGGTCGACGACCTGGTGCCGTTGGATCAGGAACAGATCGCCGTGGTGGGTGCCGGCCGGATGTCGCGCCTTCTCTTGCAGCATCTCCAGGCGAAGGGGGCTCCTGGGGTGGTGCTGTTGAACCGCACCGTCGAACGCGCTGAGCTGATGGCCGCCGACTTTCCGGCTCTGCCGGTGCAATGTCGGCCTCTGACGGATCTCGACCATTGCCTCAGCACCTGCTCGCTGGTGTTCACCAGCACGGCGGCTGATGAGCCGATCATTGATGCCCTGCGGTTGGGCAAGCTCAACCGCCGCTCCTCGTTGATGCTCGTGGACATCGGTGTGCCCCGCAACATTGCTGCGAATGTGGGCGAGCTGGCCGGTGTTGAGGCCTTCGATGTGGATGATCTCCAGGAGGTGGTGGCCCGCAATCAGGAGGCCCGCCGCGAGATCGCCGCGGAGGCGGAGTCGCTGCTGGAGGATGAGGGGAGGCAATTCCTCGATTGGTGGGATGGCCTCGAGGCGGTGCCGGTGGTGAACCGGCTGCGCACCCAGCTGGAGGTCATCCGCGAGCAGGAGTTGCACAAGGCCCTCAGCCGCATGGGGCCAGACCTCTCCGCCCGTGAACGCAAGGTGGTGGAGGCCCTGAGCAAGGGCATCATCAACAAGATCCTGCATACGCCTGTCACCAACCTGCGGGCCCCGCAGCCGCGCCAACAGCGGCACAACGCCATGCAAGTGCTGCAGGACTTGTTTGAGCTCAATGACCCCCAGACCTGAGCATCACGTCCTACGCCGCGGTGAACCGATACCAGAGGCTGTGTCCTTCGCAACACCCCCATTTGGGTGATTGATGGGCTGTTCGCCAGCATCTGCGGCGCCAGTTCCTTCAGTTTTCAGCCAATCTGCAGAATCCCTCCCGGGCAGGGCTTTCCATCGCTTACGGTGCTGCCGCACAGGGCAACAGGGAGCTGGTATGAAGCGTGTTCTAGCCATCATTCTCGGCGGCGGAGCCGGCACCCGTCTTTATCCCCTCACCAAGATGCGCGCCAAGCCGGCGGTGCCGCTGGCTGGTAAATACCGGCTCATTGATATTCCGATCAGTAATTGCATCAACTCGGGTATCAACAAGATGTACGTGTTGACGCAGTTCAACAGTGCATCGCTCAATCGCCACCTCACCCAGAGTTACAACCTCTCCGCTGGCTTCGGTCAGGGCTTCGTTGAGGTGCTGGCGGCCCAGCAAACCCCAGAGAGCCCCAGTTGGTTTGAAGGCACCGCCGACGCCGTGCGCAAGTACCAGTGGTTGTTCCAGGAATGGGATGTCGACCACTACCTGATCCTCTCCGGAGACCAGCTCTACCGGATGGATTACAGCGCCTTTGTGGAGCACCACATCAGCACCGGTGCCGATGTCAGCATCGGTGCCCTGCCGGTGGATGCCGCCCAGGCCGAAGGATTCGGCCTGATGCACACCAACGACCACGGCCGCATTCAGGAGTTTCGCGAAAAGCCCAAGGGCGAGGCCCTCAAGGCCATGTGGGTCGACACCTCGCGGCTTGGGCTGGGTGCGGAGGAAGCGCTCAAGCGTCCCTACCTGGCGTCCATGGGGATCTATGTGTTCAGCCGCGACACCCTGTTTGATCTGCTGGCCCAGAACCCCGCCGCCACTGACTTCGGTAAGGAGCTCATCCCCACGTCTCTGCAGCGGGGCGACCATCTGCAGAGCTACCTGTTCGACGACTACTGGGAGGACATCGGAACCATTGGCGCCTTCTACGAGGCCAACCTGGCCCTCACGGCTCAGCCCAATCCCGCGTTCTCCTTTTACGACGAGAAATTCCCGATCTACACCCGGCCCCGCTATCTCCCCCCCAGCAAGATGCTGGATGCCCAGGTCACCGAGTCGATCATCGGCGAGGGCTCGATGCTCAAGGCCTGCAGCATTCACCATTGTGTGCTGGGGGTGCGCTCCCGCGTGGAAGACGAGGTCGTGCTCCAGGACACCCTGGTGATGGGCAACGATTTCTTTGAATCGAGTGAGGAACGGGCGGTGCTGCGCGAACGCGGCGGCACGCCTCTGGGGGTGGGTCGGGGCACCACCGTCAAACGCGCCATCCTTGATAAGAACGTGCGCATCGGTCGCGACGTCACCATCGTCAACAAGGACCGGGTGGAGGATGCTGATCGCCCGGAGCTTGGTTTCTACATCCGCAACGGCATCGTGGTGGTGGTCAAGAACGCCACCATCCCCGACGGCATGGTTGTCTGACCGTCTGGTCGTGTCCGCCGGCAGCGCACTTGGTGCCGGCTCGTTGACAGTTGCCAACGGGTGGGTGCATCGCTCCGACCGGCTCGCCACACTGCAGACATCAGCAGAGGCATCCAGCCATGGATAAGGCCCACTTCGGCCTGATCGGTCTTGGGGTGATGGGTGAAAACCTAGTGCTCAACGCTGAGCGCAATGGGTTTTCAAGCGTCGTCTACAACCGCACCTACGCCAAGACCGAGGAATTTCTGGCGGGGCGCGGCGCCGGCAAACGCATCATCGGAGCCACCTCCCTGGAGGACTTCGTCGCCAAGCTCGAGCGTCCGCGCCGCATCCTGATGATGATCAAGGCGGGCGATCCCATCGACGCCATGATTCAGCAGATCTCTCCACTGCTGGAGGAGGGTGACCTGCTGATCGATGGGGGGAATTCCCTCTACACCGATACCGAACGGCGGGTGGCGGAGCTCGAAAGCCGCAGTTTCGGCTACATCGGCATGGGCGTCTCCGGTGGTGCCAAAGGTGCCCTGGAGGGGCCAAGCATGATGCCGGGCGGCACCCGCGCCGCCTACGACGCCATCGAAGCCCTCGTGCGCAAGATGGCGGCCCAGGTCGACGATGGCCCCTGTGTCACCTACATCGGTCCTGGCGGTGCTGGCCATTTCGTCAAGACCGTCCACAACGGCATCGAGTACGGCATCGAGCAGATCCTTGCCGAGGCCTACGACCTGATGAAGCGCTGCGCCGGCCTGGACGGCGATGCCATGGCGTCCGTGCTGGCCCAATGGAACGGCACCGAGGAATTGTCGTCGTTCCTGGTGGAGATCACGGAAATCTGCCTGCGCACCAAGGATCCCGTCGATGGCGGTGATCTGGTGGAGAAGATCGTGGATGCCGCCGGCCAGAAGGGAACGGGCCTTTGGACCGTGGAAAGCGCGTTGCAGATGGGGGTGCCGGTGCCCACCATCTACGCCGCCCTCAATGCGCGTGTGCTCAGCTCCCTGCGCAGCCAGCGCCTGGCGGCGGATTCCCTGTTGGCGCCGCCCTCTGGCGTCGCTGTCTCCCTGGGGAGCCCCGCCGATGGCATGGCCCCTCTGATGGATGCCTGCGTGCTCGCCTGCATCGCCAGCTATGCCCAGGGCATGGCCCTGATGCAGGAGGCCTCCAGCCTGCACAACTACCACCTCGATCTCTCAGCCATCGGGCAGATCTGGAAGGGTGGATGCATCATTCGTGCCCGGTTGTTGCAGCGCATCCAGAACGCCTACAGCGCCGATCCCAACCTGCCCAACCTGATGGTTGATCCCTGGTTTGTCGATCAGATCCGCCGACGGTTGCCCGGTCTGCGTCAGGTGGTGGCCGGTGCGGCCCTGGCTGGGGTGCCGGTACCCTGCCTGAGCAGCTCACTCGAGTACATCGACAGCTACTTCACTGGTCGGCTGCCGCAGAACCTGGTGCAGGCCATGCGCGACTGCTTCGGTTCCCATACCTACGAACGCGTCGATCAACCCGGCAGCTTCCACACCGAGTGGATGTGAGATGACGCCCCTCACCACCTACCGGTTGGATGTGGTCAGCGACGCCGCGCAACTGGCCCGGCGCTGTTCCGAGCAGATCGCCTCACTGATCGATCTGGCCCTCGATGAACGGGACCGGGCCCACATTGCCCTCTCCGGTGGCTCCACCCCCGCCGCCGCCTACCGGCTGCTCAACCGCGAACACCTTCCCTGGGCCCGGGTGGATGTGGTGCTCGGGGATGAGCGCTGGGTGCCCGCCTCCGACCCCGCCAGCAACGCCCGCATGCTGGCGGAGACCCTGCTCAACCCGGAGGGTCCCGGTGGCCAGGCACGCTTTCACCCCGTACCCACCCAACGCGAGTCGCCCCAGGCTTCGGTGCTCGCCTATGAGCAGTACGTGCGGCAGCTTTGCCCGGGAGATCCCCCCAGCTTTGACGTGATGCTGCTCGGCCTGGGGGATGACGGCCACACGGCCTCCCTGTTTCCGGGCACCGCCGCCACGCGCGAGCGGGACCGGGCCGTGACCATCGGAGCCGGTAAGGGCCTGGAGCGCATCAGCCTGACGGCTCCGGTGCTCAGTGCCGCCCGTCAGGTGATCTTTTTGGTGAGCGGCACGGCCAAACGCGACGCCCTGCGGCGGCTCCTGGATCCGAAGGAGTCACCGGAACGCACCCCTGCCAGGCTGGTGCAACCGCGTTCTCCGGTGTTGGTCCTAGCCGACGCCGAGGCGGCCGATGGCCTCTGATGGGGCCACAGATCCTGTCTGCCCTACCCATGCTCGCCCCCCTTCTGATCGCCAGTGGTGACGGGTTCTCCGGTTGGCAGCCCCTCAACGACACGATCATGGGGGGCCGCAGCCAGGGGCAGTGTCAGGCCAGTTCCGCGGGTCTGCTGATGGATGCGGTAGTGGAAGCGGAGGGGGGTGGCTTTGTGAGCTGCCGCTCGCCCGTCTATGCCCCCCCCTTGGATCTCTCCGCCTATGGCGCGTTGCAGTTGGAGCTCGACGGTGATGGCCGCCGCTACAAGTTGGCCGTCGCCTGCCGTGATGGCGTGGCGGGCCTCACGGAGTTGATCCCCGGCGGGTTGCGTTGGGTGGCGGAATTCTCCACCCAGAGCAGTGGCACCTCGGTGGTGACGATCCCCCTGAACCGTCTAACCCCCAGCGTTCGGGCCACCCCCGTAGGGCTGCCCGTGCGTTTTGACCCCGCCGGCATCACCCGCCTCCAGATCCTGCATTCGAAGTTCGGCGACATCGGTGGCCGCAATCCCGGCTTCCGGCCCGGTCCGCTGCGGCTGTTGATCCGCTCCATCCGCGCCGTTCCCTGAGAGGGCCGCCATGTCGGAGGACGCCGCGTTTCTGGAGCTGTTGGCCAAAGCCGCCGACCTCTGCCTTAAACCCCATCGCCATGCCGTGCGCTACAGCGGCGCCGAGCCCAGCACCATTGGCGACTGCAGCGACTGCTGTCTGCGGATTGAAGTGCGGGCCGACGACGGTGCCCGTTTGCCGGAGCAGGACCTGGAGCTGGAGATCTACCGCAGCGGCGCCGAGCTCAATCTGATGCTCACCCGCCTGGGCGACGAGAGCGCTCCGCTGCTCTGGCATGGCAGCCATGCGGTCTGGATGCAGGCGGGCAGCGGGGAGCGCTGCGAGCGCCCCATCGATGGTGCACCCCTGGAGGCTCTGTGCCGGCGCGTGCGCGCCCTGCTCAATCCACAGGATCCGTAACGGCCCCTTTGCTGCTGGAGCTCACCAGCCGTGCGTACTTCCCCAGAACACCGGTGCGGTAGCGCGGCTCCGGCTGCACCCAGGCCTGGCGGCGCCGTTGCAGCTCCGCGGCGTCCACATTCAGCTGGATCAGCAACTGATTGGCATCCACCGTGATGCTGTCTCCCTCCTGCACCAATCCGATGGTGCCGCCGACGGCGGCCTCCGGCGCGATGTGGCCGATCACCAGGCCAAAGGATCCACCGGAGAAGCGCCCATCGGTGATGAGCGCCACGGAATCCAGCAACCCCTGGCCCACGATGGCGGCGGTGGGGCTGAGCATCTCGCGCATGCCTGGTCCGCCCACCGGACCCTCATTGCGCACCACCACCACATCGCCGGGGTTGATCTGTTTGTCGAGGATGGCGGCCAGGCAGCTCTCTTCGCTTTCAAACACCCGGGCCGGACCGGTGATCACGGGATTCTTGACGCCGCTGATCTTGGCCACGGCACCCTCCTCCGCCAGGTTGCCCTTGAGGATCGCCAGGTGCCCCTTGGCGTAGAGCGGGTTGCTGAGGGGGCGAATCACGTCCTGCCCGGCGGGGGGCTCGGAGGGCACATCCGCCAGCACCTCCCGCAGGGTTTTGCCTTCGATGGTGCGGCAGTCGCCATGCAACAGGCCCGCATCCAGCAGCAGCTTCATCACCTGGGGAATGCCACCGGCCTGGTGCAGGTCGACGGTCACATAGCGGCCGCTGGGCTTGAGGTCGCAGATCACGGGCACCCGTTGGCGGATGCGCTCGAAATCATCAATGTTGAGTTCCACGCCAGCGGTGCGGGCCACCGCCAGCAGGTGCAGCACGGAGTTGGTGGAGCCACCCACCGCCATGATCACGCTGATGGCGTTTTCGAAGGCATTGCGGGTGAGCAGGTCGCGGGGGCGGATGTTGGCCTCGATGGCGGTGGCCAGCACTTCGGCACTGCGGGCCGCACTGTCAGCCTTTTCTGGATCCTCCGCGGCCATGGTGGAGCTGTAGGGCAGGCTCAGCCCCAGCACCTCGAAGGCGGCACTCATGGTGTTGGCGGTGAACATGCCCCCGCAGCTGCCAGCTCCGGGGCAGGCGTTCTTCTCGATGGCGGTGAGTTCCTGCTCATCGATGCGTCCACCGCTGTACTGACCCACCGCTTCGAAGGCGCTCACCACGGTGAGGTCACAGGCGCCGAGTTTGCCCGGTTTGATCGTGCCGCCATACACAAAGATGGCGGGGATGTTCATGCGGGCCATGGCCAACATGGCGCCGGGCATGTTCTTGTCGCAGCCGCCGATGGCCAGCAGCGCATCCATGCTCTGGCCGTTGCAGGCCGTCTCAATCGAATCGGCGATCACCTCGCGGCTCACCAGGGAGTACTTCATCCCCTCGGTGCCCATGGAGATGCCGTCGCTGACCGTGATCGTTCCGAACAGCTGAGGCATGGCCCCGGCTGCGTGGGCCGCCTCCTCGGCGCGCCGAGCCAGGTCGTTCAACCCCAGGTTGCAGGGGGTGATGGTGCTGTAGCCGTTGGCGATGCCGATGATCGGCTTGTTGAAGTCCGCGTCACCGAAACCCACCGCCCGCAGCATGGCGCGGTTAGGGGAGCGCTGGATCCCCTGGGTGATCGCGGCGGAGCGGAGCATGGCTGCTGCGGAGTCGTTCCAGCAACCTACTGAGCGGCGGGGCTCAGCTCTGGGGGGTGAGCCCCTCGAGCTGACGGCGCACATCCTCGATGGCCTGATTCAGCTGTTGGACCTTGTCCTGCAGTTCAATCTCCCGACCTGGGCGCAGGCCATCGGCCTGGAGATCGAGGGCTTCCTCATCGTTGCCGGACAGCCGGCTCAGGCGCAGATTGCGCTCCTGGCGGGAGCGTTGCTGGCGGCGTTCCGCCTCGGACAGCAGCCACCAGGCCAATCCGGCCGCGCCGATCACCGCACCGGCAACCAGGGTGCCGAGGGATCCGGAACCGCTGTCTCGTGCCATCGCTGCCGTCGTCGGGTGGTCTGTGTCGCCTCAGCCTACGAAGGCAGACCCTTGCAGGCCACAGAGCCGAGCCTCCACGTCACCAACCCCAGGCAGGATGCGCTGCTCCGCGTCCAGATCGGCGTCGATGCAGCCGGTGTAAAGCGTGAGATCGCCGAAGCGCTCGCCCAGCTGTTTCAGCCCCGCACTGGCGGCCACGGTGGTGATCACCCGCACCCGCGCACCGTCCACCCCCTGGGCTGCCAGCTGCTCCAGCACATGAAGCAGCGTGGAGCCGGTGGCCACCTGCGGGGCAAACACCAACACCCCGGCCCGTGCGGGAATCTCAGCCGGGAGAGCGCTGAATGTGCAGTGCACGTCACCCGCAGGGCTCTGCTGCAGGGCCATAGGAGCCAGGGCCGCGTGGGGCAGTACCGCGCGCGCCCCCTCCCAGAGGCCCAGCCCACCGCTGAGCAGGGGCACCGCCAGCAGGGGCACCGAGGCGTCTACCACGGTGCCCTCTGTGGGGGCCAACGGTGTCTGCACGGCCACCCGCTGGTAGGGAATCCAATCGCGCAGGGCTTCGTAGGTGAGCCAGCGCCCGAGCTCCGCCATGCCGGTGGCATAGAGGGCTGAGGGGGTGTCGCGATCCCGCAGCAGGGTGAGCCAGTGGCCGATCAGGGGGTGCGGAGGCACCACCACGCGCAGGGCTTTGCTCATCGATCGCGCTGGGGCCGCCGCCTGCAATAACTTGAGCGCCCCAAGCTAGTGGTGCCGTGGCCTGCCTCCCCCTGTTGCGTCGGCTCCGTGTGGGCTGGGCCCGATTGGGGGTGGTGCTGCTGTCGCTGCTGGTGCCCGTCGTGCTGCCGTTGGTCCTGGCTGCGCAACCAGCCCTGGCGATCACCGCCCCCGAATTGCGCAGTCAGCGCAGTCTTCAGGATCTTCAGCCCGACATGCATGGTCGCAACCTGCAGCAGCAGGAGTTCCTGAAGGCGTCCCTGGAGGGGTTTGATCTCAGTGACACCGACCTGCGCGGCGCCGTGTTCAACACCGCAAATCTGCAGAACGCCAATCTGCAGGGAGCCGATCTCGAGGATGCCGTGGCTTTTGCCAGCCGCTTCGACGGGGCCGATCTGCGGGGGGCGGTGCTGCGGAACGCCATGTTGATGAACAGCAAGTTCACCGCCGCCGTGATCGAGGGGGCTGACTTCACCGACGCTGTGCTGGATCTTCCCCAACAAAAGGCTCTCTGCGCCCGAGCGTCGGGCACGAATCCCCGCACCGGTGTCGACACCCGCGACAGCCTCGCCTGCCGCTAGGCCCAAGCGGCTCGGGACCGCTTACATTGCTGCTATCCGGTTCCCCGGGGGATCAGCCCAGGGAGGTAACGGGGAAAGTCCGGTGCGAATCCGGCACTGTCCCGCAGCTGTATCGGCGGGTGCCCTTGGCCCCCACCCAGTCAGAACGCCCGCCGGTGTTGCCCCATTCCCTTCAAGCCCCTGGCGCGGACCAGGTTTCCGGATGACCCAACGCCCCATTTGGTTGCTGCCTGGCAGCGCCGCTGGTCTGCTGCTGTTGCTCGCAGCGGCCCCCGCCTCCGCCCACCACCTGATGGAACTCTTCCATCAGCAACAACCAACCCCCCTGGCGGGCCTGTTGAGCGGTCTGGGCCACCCGCTGCTGGGTCCTGATCACCTGTTGTTTCTGCTCGCTCTGGCCTTGGTCGGTCTGCAGCGCTCCAGCCGCTGGATGTTGGGCCTGCTGGCGGTGGGACTGTTGGGAACCCTGGTGGGGCTGATCACGCCCCAACTGCCGGCGGCGGAACTGCTCGTGGCCCTCACCCTGGTGGTGGAAGGACTGGTGGTGATTGGCCGCCTGCCGGCTGCCCTGTTGGTTCCCAGCTTTGCCCTGCATGGCTACGTGCTCAGTGCTGCAGTCATCGGTTGGGATTCCAGTTCGATCAGCGCTTATTTGGTGGGCCTGCTGCTGAGTCAGGGCACCCTGCTGGTGGTTTCCCTGGGCCTGTTGCGGCGGACTGCCGCGGCCCTGGCCCCCGCCACCCGGACGTTGTTAGCCGGCAGCCTCATCGGCATTGGTGCCGCCTTCGGCTGGTCGCTGCTCGTGCCCTGAGATGGGTACCAGCGCCACGCGTCTTCCGGTCACCGTGGTCACCGGTTTTCTGGGTGCCGGCAAATCCACACTCCTGCGTCATCTGTTGTTGACCAGCGGCCTGAGGCTTGCGGTACTCGTCAATGAATTTGGCGAGGTCGGGATCGACGGGGACCTCATCCGCAGCTGCGGTGTCTGTCCGGAGGACGATCGGGACGAGCTCCAGGGCCGGGTGGTGGAACTGGCCAACGGCTGTCTCTGTTGCACCGTGCAGGATGAATTCCTGCCCACCATGCAGACGTTGCTGGACCGTGCCGATCAGCTCGACGGCATCGTGGTCGAGACCAGTGGCCTCGCCCTCCCGGTTCCCCTGGTGCAGGCCTTTCAGTGGCCTGAGATTCGCACCCGTACCCGCGTCACCGGTGTGGTGACGGTTGTGGATGGTGAAGCCCTCTCCCAGGGGAGCGTGGTGGGGGACCCGGCGGCCCTCGAGGCCCAACGCCAGACCGACCCCAGCCTGGATCACCTGAGCGATCTGGAGTCGCTGTTCCACGATCAGCTCGAGGCGGCGGATCTGGTGTTGCTCAGCCGTGCCGATCGTCTGCCTGCCGCCTCCGTGCAGCTGTTGCAGGACCAGCTGTCCACCTCCGTGCGGCCAGGGGTCGCGGTGCTTCCCATGCAGCGGGGTGACGTCCCTGCGGCCTTGTTGTTGGGTCTGGATCGGCTCGCCCTGCCCGATGACCACGATCACGGGCACGATCACGGGCATGACCACGATCACGGGCACGACCACGATCACCACGAGCACGACCACACCCACGTGGCCATGCAGTCGGCCGTTCTGCGCTGGCGTGGTCCGCTGGAGCGCAGCGCCCTCGAGCGGGCCCTGCCAACGTTGATCGCCCAGCATCAGCTGCTGCGCCTCAAGGGTCGTGCCTGGCTGGCCGGCAAACCCCATCCGCTGCAGATCCAGGCCGTCGGTCCGCGGCTCGAGTGCTGGTTTGATCCTGTCAGCCGCTCCGATAGCGACCCGGAGGAGAGTCTGGAGCTGGTGGCCCTTGGCTTGTCCGTGTCGGCCCAGACGCTGCAGGAGCAGCTGCACCAGCTGCTGGGCGCCTAGTCGAGGGGCAGATCCCCTTTGGCACAGATGCCATCCCAGCAAAGGGACCGTGGCTCGCGCCAAACCGGTTGCACCGGCCGCCGCCCCCCAGCCCCATCGCTCACGGTGATGCTGCCGCGGCCGTCACTGCGGAACTCCAACCGCTGCATTCCCACCTGCAACCACCAGTGCTCCCCCATGCGCTGGATGGTCATCGTGCACGGGGTCCAGCTCCCTGTTCCGATACGGCATTCCAGGGGCACCGTCAGCGCCGCCTGGGCCCCTGCAGCGGCCCCCTGACAGAGCAGTGCACTCAGGACCAACAAGGGCCCGATCCGGGGGAGTGCAGGCAAGGGGAGCGGTGAACGCGTCTCCTTCCAAACTGACCAGGTCTGCGGCTGTCGTCAGCCGGCCTGCCAAGATTTAACAATCCTCGTAGAGCGCAGGTGCCCGTCTACTCCGCCCGTGTGCTGGTCTCCCTGAGGCCGTCGGTGCTTGATCCGGCCGGTGAGGCCACCCGTGCCGCCGCTGCGCGCCTTGGGGTCTCCGGTGTCAGCACCCTGCGGATCGGCAAGGCCGTGGAGGTGGAATTGGAGGCACCGGATGCCGAGGCGGCCCGCGCCCAGCTTGAGCTGCTGAGCGACCGCTTGCTGGCCAATCCTGTGATCGAGAACTGGACCCTAGAGCTCAAGGGTGATGCCGCCGCAGGAGCCTGAGCCATGACCCTTGGTGTGGTGGTCTTCCCCGGCTCCAATTGCGACCGAGATGTGCAGTGGGCAGCCGAAGGCTGCCTGGGCATCACGACCCGCTTCCTCTGGCATGAAGAGCGTGACCTCAGCGGCCTGGATGCCGTGGTGATTCCCGGTGGCTTCAGCTACGGCGATTACCTGCGCTGCGGTGCCATTGCTCGGTTTGCTCCGGTGCTGGAGGAGGTCAAGGCCTTCGCCGACCGCGGTGGTCGCGTGCTTGGCATCTGCAACGGCTTCCAGGTGCTGACCGAGATGGGCCTGCTCCCCGGTGCCCTCACCCGCAATCAGAAGCTCCACTTCCTCTGCGAACCCGCTGAGCTGCAGGTGGAACCCGGTCGGTGCAGCTGGTTGCAGGGGTATGCCAGTGGCCAACGGGTGACCTTCCCGATTGCCCATGGCGAGGGGCGCTACCAGGCGGATCCACACCTCTTGGCACAGCTGGAGCAGAACGGCCAGGTGGTGCTGCGCTACACCCACAACCCCAACGGATCCGTCGGGAATGTGGCTGGTCTGACCAACCCCCAGGGCACGGTGCTGGGGCTGATGCCCCACCCGGAGCGGGCCTGTGATCCGGCCACCGGCGGCGTTGATGGCCGAGCCCTGCTGGCCAGCCTGCTGGGCTGAGCGCTTTGGCCAAAAAAAAGGGCCCTTGCGGGCCCCACCAGGCTGAACCTGTGTCCAGGCTCAGTTGACGGCAGCGAAGAACTCCTTGCTCTTCACGGGGTCGGGGTTCATGGTTTTCTCGCCGGGGGTCCAGTTGGCCGGGCACACCTCGTCGGGGTGGTTGCGGATGTGCTGGAAGGCCTGGAGCAGACGCAGGGTCTCCTCGACGCTGCGGCCCACGGGCAGGTTGTTGATGGTGGACTGCATGATCACACCATCGGGGTCGATGATGAACAGACCACGCAGGGCCACACCGGCGTCCTCATCCAGCACTTCGTAGGCCCGGGCGATGTCCTTTTTCAGGTCGGCCACCAGGGGGTAGGCAATGTCGCCGAGCCCGCCGTTCTTGCGGTCGGTCTGCACCCAGGCCAGGTGGGAGAACTGGCTGTCAACGGACACACCCAGCACTTCGCAGTTGCGGCTGGAGAACTCGCTGTAGCGGTCAGAGAAGGCGGTGATCTCCGTGGGGCACACGAAGGTGAAGTCCAGCGGATAGAAAAACAGCACCACGTACTTGCCGCGGTAGGAGGAGAGGGTGACCTCCTTGAATTCCTGGTCCACCACGGCGGTGGCGGTGAAATCAGGAGCTTGCAGACCGACGAGCCTGGACATAATCACAGATGAGGATGATCAGGCGGCATGGTGAGGGATGAGCGCCTCGAGCCATTGGGGGATTCCCGTTGGCTAGGCGGACTCGGTCCGACTACCACTTAGCACTGCAACAACTTATCACGCTTCGCCGGGCGTTGGTCGCCATAGGCTGATTGAACTCGACTGTCGTTGTTCCCTATGGCCTGGGACCCGTCCCTGCTGCGCAAATACAACATCACCAGCCACTTTCGCCTGTTGAATCAGGTGCGCAGTGAGTTACGGGATCAGCCCCTTCAGCGTCCCCTGCCGGGCGCCCGTCCGGAACCGTCCTCCCGTCGTGGCAGCTCCGCACGCTCCGCGGACGGCAGTGGTCGGCGCCGCTCATCCTCCGGCAGGGCCTCCACTGCTGGTAGCGCCAGTGCCTTCTCCCCGGTGAAGGCCATCAGCCCCCAACCACCGGCTCCTGAGAGCAGCTTTGATCCGATCGTGTTGGTCCCCCTGCTCACCGACGCCTTCGATGGCGAGTCGTGAGTGGCGTTGCCCACCAAGTGCCCGCCAAGAGAGATCCAGTCGCCAATAGAAAAGCCCCGCCGAGACGGGGCACAGAGCAATGGCTCGGGGGAGACTTGAACTCCCGACCTTGGGGTTATGAATCCCACGCTCTAACCAGCTGAGCTACCGAGCCGCGGTGGGTGGATTGTAGAGGACGACGTTCGCAGTCCCGACAGGCTGCGAAGGCTGATCAGGCCCGCGGGGGTAGGAACTGCAGCGGGTTCATGGCGCCGCGGCCCGGAGGAAGAATCTCGAAGTGGAGGTGCGGCCCCGTGCTGCGGCCGGTGCTGCCCATCAACGAAATCACGCTGCCCTGGTTCACCTGATCGCCGGGACGCACCAGGATCCGACTGTTGTGGGCATAGCGGGTCAGGGATCCATCGGTGTGCCGCAGCTCCACCAGATAGCCGTAGCCACCATCGTTCCAGCCGGCGGACTCCACCTGGCCCGAGCGGGCCGCAAGGATCGGTGTGCCCACATTGTTGGCGATGTCGATGCCTTTGTGCATGCGACCCCACCGCCAGCCATAGCCGGAGGAAAACACACCCTGGGTGGGCCAAATCCAGCCCGTGTCAGCGAAGGGTTGGCCGGAGCTGCCCTCCCCAAGGCCGAAATCGGGGCTGTCGGGCCAACTGAGGCCACCGGATCCCATGGGCTTGAGGCCTAAGAGCATGCGGCTGCGTCCCGGAGACGACTGCGCCAGGCGGATCTGGGTTCCAACCACCAAACGGGCTGCCTTGAGACCGGGGTTGAGCTGCAGCAGCTCACTGATGCTGAGGTTGTAGCGCTGGGCGATCTTGATCAGGCTGTCGCCGAACCGAACCCGGGCCGGATCCTGCGGCTCCGGCGGTGCGGCTAGGGGTGGCGTGCGACGCAGCTCACTGGTGTCGATACCCGCCAGCTGCTTGGCCTGCCGGATGGACTGAGTGGGCAGCACCAGCCAGTCGCCGCTGCTGAACTGGTGGTCTTCAGTGACCTCATTGAGCCGGGCCAGCTTGCTTTCGTCCTGGGCGAGCTGGGAGGCGAGGTCTTCGAGGCTGATGGCTTGGCGCACTTTTACCCACAGGCGATCACCGGCCGCGGGCAGGGCAGCGACCCAATCGGATCCGCTGGTCTGGCTGGTTCCCTGTTGGATCCACGGGTCCGACGGCAACGTCGACCAACGGGGATCAGCCAGGGAAGGAATGACCACCGAGCCGGCGACCGCAAGGGCCGCTGTACTGGCGAGGGTGGTCAGACCAAATTGATAAGGCTTCATGCAATTTGGCCAGAGGTCAAAACCCGGCGGAGAAGCCAACATCCCCGAGTCGCCACGAGAGTAACGGCTTGAACAGTGGCCTGCAAGTCGCCGTGGTCACTCTTTTGGTTGACCAAAGGAAAAAAACCTGTGTTAGCGGGCCTGAAGCTGCCGCAGGGCCTCGAACAACACCACCCCCGCTGCGGTTGCGAGGTTGAGGCTGCGCACCCCTCCCCCCTGGTCGAGCCCACCTGCCATCGGGATGGTCAGGGTGGCGTCGGCCTCCGCCACCACGGTGGGGGGCAGGCCAGAGGTCTCGCGGCCAAACAGCAACCAGTCCTCCGGCTGGTAAGTGATCTGCGTGTAGGGGTGACTGGCATGGCGGCTTAAGGCCAGCAGGCGTCCCCCCCGGCGCCGCTGTTCCTGCCGGAAGGCTTCCCAGTCCGGATGGCGGTGCAGGCGAACCCACGGCCAGTAGTCCAGTCCTGCCCGTCGCAGGGTGCGGTCGTTGATCTCAAATCCCAGCGGTTCCACCAGGTGGAGTTCTGTGCAGGTGGCGGCGCAGGTACGGGCCACATTGCCGGTGTTCGGCGGGATCTCCGGTTGGAACAACACCAGACGGGGCATCTCAGGCCTCGGGTACCGCTTGACCCCACCGGAGCAGATCCAGGGCCCGACCGGCCACCACCAGCCAGGCGCCATTGCAGTCCGGCATCAACCGCTGCTGCAGGGCGCCGAGCCGATCGCGGAACAGCCCTCCAATGGCCGTGGACGGCACCACCCCCCAGCCGGTTTCCTCCACCACCAGCAGCACCGGCGGTCCTGGGCGTTGCAACAGCGCCAAGAGTTGGTCGCAGCGTCGCTGCCAACTGAGGTCATCCTCCTCGAGGTGCCAGGCCAGCCAACTGCCCAGGGAGTCGATCAGCTGCAGATGATGGTGCTGGCGATGGTCTGGATGCAGGCGCTCCTCCAGGGCGGCAGCGAGATCCGGCCCAGTCTCCAGGCACTGCCAGTGGCTGGGGCGCCGGCGGCGGTGGGCCTCGACCCGTGCCCGCCACCCCTGGTCAGGCGACCGGTCGGAGGGCGCTCCCGTTGCCAGGTAGAGAACGGGAAGGCCCGATTGGCTGGCCAGATGTTCGGCCCAACGGCTTTTGCCGCCACGGCTGGGGCCACTCACGAGCACCAGGCGATGGCCTGCCCCGCTGTGCTCAGCCTCCACCGTTCATGTTGCGGAGGGTCGCCACGGCGGATGGGGAGACGCGATTGAGATAGCGGAAGATCCAGTACTTGAAGATCGTGGCCAGCACCACCGGGAAGGTGGCGATGAACAACATGATGAAGTTCTCCTCGGCGGGAAGTCCCAGATGGTTGGCGATGCCATCGATCAGCACGGTCCAGCCCTCGGGGCTGTGGAATCCCACGAAGATGTCCGTGAACAGGATGATCGTGAACGCTTTGGCGCTGTCGCTCAGGCCATACACCACCTCATCCATGAAGCCCCGCAACACCTGTAGGTCCCGCTGACCCACGAAGCACACCAGGGCGAATCCCATCAGGGCGGCCAGGTCGGCCAACACATTCTTGGTGGCTTCCAGGCTGTCCTGATCAGCCTCCGTCTTGAGCTCAGCAGCACGGACCGCAAGGGCACTGCGGATCTCATCCCGGCTGGGGGCTTCACGCCCCTCCAGCAGGGCATCAAATTCCAGCTCCTGTTGATAGAGCCGCAAGCGGTTAACCGCCCGTTCTTGGAGGTGGGGCTTGGTGTAGCTGATGAAGGGGATCTCCGGCGCGTAGCGATCCAGAAGCGGTGAGATCAGCACCGAGCGCGTGATCTGCTGGACGATCAGGGGCACCAGGATCAGCAGCAGCAGAATCCTCAGCGACACCAAGGTGGAGTCGCGGCGGCGGCGGAAGCCCTCCACCACAAAGGTTTCGGCTTCCGGATCCAACTGACGCCGTACCCCATCCACCACCCCCAGAAGGCTGCGGGGGAGCAGTTCCGGTGAGCGGGAGATGGAGGGCAGGCTGCTGCGCCGTCCGTAGCGCGACAGCACGGTTTCAATCAGCTGCAGCTGGCGGAGCTCCTGGCTATCGAGCTCGGCCCGTCGGGCTTCGATGCTGGAGAGGGTGTCCTGGCAGAGCTGTAGGGCGGCCCGGAAGCGACGCAGCATCTGCGCCTGGGTCTGCCGGGGAATGCTGAGCTGCAGTTCGGGCCGAACGGGCCGGTCGTTGTAGTACTCGAGCTCGAGGCTCTGGATCAGCAACGCCGCCTCGTAGGCACGCTCCAGATTGACGCTCAGGTCATTGGCGCTGGCGCGATCGAAGGCCCCCATCCAATCCGTCAACCCCATCGTTGCTGCGTCACGACCTCAGCGGGAGAAGACCCACCAGGTGATCATCGGCACCAGTGTGCCAACCACCAGCAGAACGACCACCCACAAAAGGGCATTGCTGGTGGCGGTTTCCTCACGGGTGGGGATGTTGGTTTCAATCGGCAGCCGTTCCTGCAGCTGTGGGGGGCCGGGATCGGCCTCTCCGTTCAGCACGGCTCCCAGCCGGTCGAGGGCATCGAGACTTGCCTGGCGGTAACGGGCCCCCTCCCGCAGGGGCAGCCCCATGGTGCTGATGGCGGTGCTGGAGAGGAGCTCCGGGGAAAGGCGCTCGCGCAACCCCTGCGAGGCCACCACGGCGGCACTGTTGTTCTGGGATTCGATCAGCAACAGCAACTGATCTGGCGACCCAGCCGTGCCCCAGCGTTCCAGCAGCCCCTGCCCAAGGGCATCAAGGCTGAGGCCGTAGTCCAAGCGACGGAGGGTCACCAGGCGAGCCTCGAGGTCTGAGCCCCCGAAGCTCTCCAGGCGACGGTCCAATTCGGTGCTGGCGGAACGGCTGAGCAGATCGGCGGAGTCGATCACATGGTTCGTGGGAGCCTGGCCCTGGAATTCGGCCACACCGGTGGCCCAGGCGGCGGGAGCCAGGCTCAAGCCACCGAGCATCAGCGCACAGGTCAGCAAGAACGCTGAGAGCTCACGGCGAAGGCGATGCCCCACGGAATCCAGACGTGCAACGGCCCCAGTCTGCCTTTACTCGGCCAGGCTGTCGCGATGGAGCAGCCCGATCACCTCCTCGATCTGGGCCAGGCGATCGGTGGAGATCTCCAGTTGCTGAGCCAGGTTCGTCAAAAAGCTGCGCTCATCGCTGGATTTCACCTCATCGGCGAGGGTCAGCTGCACGGCCACCGCCAGGGCCGTTTGCCGTTGAGGGGGCGCTAGCAGGGGCACGGCCTGGCCCACCAGGGCGGGCCATCCCTCGCTGCGCAGGATCTCGAGCAGGCGATCGAGCAGAGCCCCCATGGCGGTCGGGCTCAGCTGGCAGAAGGGCTGGCGGTACTCCAGCTGCTGACGCAGTCCTCGCGCCTCCACCGCCGTGAGTTCGCCATCACAGGCAATGGCGGCCAGGGCGATGGCGGCGAAGGCCTCCGCCGGATTGCTGAGCGAGACCCGGGTCGGGGTTGAGGCGCCGATGGCCATGGCTGGACGGGACGACCAATGCTGCCCATCCCAGCGGGTCGGACGCCCATCAAGCGCCCATGTGTGGCTATGACAACGTGAGGGCATCTGCCGTCTGTCGGGCCCATGGGTACGGCCGCCCGCCTCACCCTGGCCGCCGGAGTCCTGGGCCTGGGGCTCAGCATCGCCAATCAGCTCACGGCCCCTGAACTCAACCCGGCTTTGGAACGGGCGGCGGTGCTGGCCAGCTTGTTGGCGGTGGGTCTGATGCTGGTGGCCATTCTTTGGACGCGGGCCATGCCCGTGGCGCCGGAGCGGGTGGCCCTCGAGGGGGATCAGGGCTTGCTGCTGGAGGGCGATCTACCCGAGCCCCTGCGCCAAGAGCTGGCCTGGGGTAGCCAGATGTTGCTTACCGCCACCCCAGCCGCGGCGCTGCTGTTGCAGTGGCGCGGTCGCACGTTGCTGCGCCGTGGGGTGTTGGCCCCCTCGGATGCTGCTTTTGTACCAGGGGCCATCTGCCGCCGGGCCTGGGACACCCAACGGGCCATCGGCCTGGTGAATCTGACGTTGTATCCCGGCCGCGAGGAGTTCCGCGGCCTGCCTGAGGGGATTCCTTCCGTGATCGTTCAGCCCCTGGGCCAGGAGGGGGTGCTGTTGCTGGCGGGCTGGTCGCCGCGCTGTTTCAGCCGCAGTGATGAGGCCTGGCTGGAGGGTTGGGCCCTCAAGCTCAGAACTGAACTGGAGCCGATCGGCGCTGGCCTTGGCCTCCGCGCTGCTGGGGGGGGATCGTGAAGCGGGAGTTCACCCGCGAGCCCGGTGCGCTGAACACGGCGGTGCCATCGGCGCCGATGCGGCCGTTCAGCAGCCCAGCCCGGGTGATCTGGCTGTAACTGGCCCGGCGCAGTTCCACACCGCCCTGGGCCTGGAAGCGGCCGGTGGGCCAATTCCAGAGGCATTGCTGGGCGCTGAGGCGCTCCCCTGGCTGCTGGATCAGGCAGCCGCCTTCCAGGGCCACGGTGCTGTTCGCCAAGTTGACGCGCCAGCGATTGGCCTGGCCGCGCAACGCGTTGAACGCCCCCTCCACCGGTTGATCGCTGCTGAGCAGTTGGGCATTGATCGCCCAACGGGTGGTGCGGGCGTTCAGCCAGCCCTGCCGTTTCGGATCGCGCACCTGAACGGGGCTCTGCAAGTCGACATAGCCCTGGCGGATGTTGCCCTTCAGGCCCTGGGCCCGCAGTTCCAGGGCGGAGGACCCCTCACGGCGCACACCCCGAACCGGCTCAGGGGCGATCAGATCCCCCTGGTCCGGCCGCCAGTTCAACCAGGCGGTTTGCACCCGCAGGGGGGGTGTGGCAGGGCTGGTCTTGGCGGTGGGCTGCTGCCAGTGCTCCAGCACGGGGGTTCCACGCAGCTCCAGCTGATCGTCTTTGATGCGGTAGCGGGCCAAACCCGCCTGCAACCGTGTGCGGCGGTCGATGGCCGTGGGGCCGCGGTCGATCACCATCAGATCCTGGCTGGGGATCCAGCGCACCTGGTCCCCCTGGATGCGCACGGGGTTGGGGCCCAACAGGGTGATCTGCACATCCCCCTCAAGTTGGATGGCCTGACCATCCCCGATCACCGTGCCGCTCAGCGCCCGAACGGTGATGTGTGGCTTGCCCTGTTTGTAGATCGTGCCGCGGGGCTGGCGGGCCTGGGCCAACTGTCGGACGATGTCATAGCGGGCTTCGGGGCTGATCAACTCCCAGGCCGGCGCACCGAGGGCATCCCGCTGGCGCAGATCCAGGGCCCGGAACACAAACGGCTCCTCAGGGGGCTGGGGCCGGGGTGCGCTGGTGCATCCCGCCAGGCCCATCGCCAGGGTGACGAACCACAGACCGCGTTGGGGGAGCAAGCGGTTCACAGCGGTTCGTCGAGCTCCAGGCGCGCCATCACGGGGGAGGGCTCGGGCAACGGGGAGCCCGATTGCAGTCCACCCCAAGTCAGCCGCGCTGTCCAGTCAGCGCCAGGCGTGGCGGCATCGTCCGCGGGCCGGGCATTTGAGTCCGGCAGGGGTTGCCCGAGTTGGTTGAGCATCCGCTCCGCCAGATCCGGCAGCAGGGGGGCCAACAGCAGCGCCACGATGCGGGCCGCCTCCAGCACGGCATAGAGGTCTGCAGCCACCTGCTCCAGGGTTCCCTCCTGCTTCATGCGGCTCCAGGGGGCCTGATCGTTGAGGTAGCCATTGGCGCTGATCGCCAGCTGCAGGGTGGCCTCGGCGGCGGTGCGGAACTCCAGCTGCTCCAGGGCGGCCAGGGCCGTGCTGGTGGCTTGATGGGCCGCCAGGGCCAGGGGGTGGTCGTGGCCTCCGGCGGCACCGGCCGGCGGCACCGTTTCGGCAAACCAGCGGCGGGCCATGGAGCTGGTGCGGTTCAGCAGATTGCCGATGGTGTTGGCCAGATCGTTATTCACCAGGTCGGTGAACCGCTGCTGCTGAAAATCGCCGTCCTCGCCGAAGGGGATATCCCGCAGCAGGTACCAGCGCACCGCATCACGACCGCAACGCTCCAGCAGCAGCGCCGGATCCAGCACGTTGCCGAGCGACTTGCCCATTTTCTGGCCTTCACGCGTCAGGAAGCCGTGGCCAAACACCTTGCGCGGCAGGGGCAACCCGGCCGAGAGCAGCATCGCCGGCCAGTAGACGGCGTGGAAGCGCAGGATGTCCTTGCCGATCACATGCACCGCCGCCGGCCAGCCGCGGGCCAGGGCTGTGTCCAGATCGGGGCTGTCGCTCTCCTCCAGCAGGGCGGTGATGTAGCCCAGCAGGGCGTCAAACCACACGTAGAACGTGTGCCCGTCATGCCCGGGCACGGGAATGCCCCAGGGCAAGTTCACCCGTGAGATGGAAAAGTCGCGCAGGCCTTGGCGCACAAAGTTCTCCACCTCGTTGCGACGGCTGCTGGGCTGGATGAACCCGGGCTGGGCGATCAACGCCTCGATCTGCTGTTGGTAGCGGGAGAGGCGGAAGAACAGGTTGAGCTCATCGCGCCATTCCAGGGGCCTGCGATGGATCGGGCACTCCGGCGCCTCAGCACCGGCCGGATCGTCCTTGAACTCCTCGCAGGCGACGCAGTACCAGCCCTGCTGCCGCCCCTCGACGATGTCGCCCTGGGCCTCCACGCGGGCAAAAAATTGCTCAACAATCCGGCGGTGGCGTGGATCGGTGGTGCGAATCAGGCGGTCGTTGCTGATCTGCCAGCGTTGCCACAACTCCCTGTATTGGGCGCTGACGGCATCGCAGTGGGCCTGGGGGCTGAGACCGGCGGCCTCCGCCGTGCGCTGGATCTTCTGGCCATGTTCATCACAGCCGGTGATGAACAGCACCTGTTCACCCTTCAACCGTTGAAACCGCGCCAACGCATCGCAGGCCAGGGTCGTGTAAGCACTGCCCAGATGCGGCTTGTCGTTGACGTAGTAAAGCGGGGTGGTGAGGGTGTAGGTCATCGGGCGGATCTTACGCAGCCCTTTCCGCCCGGGCCTTGAGCTGCGAGCCTTGGCACTAGCGACGCTGGGCCGATGCCCCTGGAAGCCAAGGCCGTTCCCGTGGTGGTCTGGGGGGGGGGCACCGGTGCCGTGGCGGCGGCTCTCCAATCAGCCCGGGGCGGAGCGCCCACGCTGCTACTGACCCCGGGCCCTTGGCTGGGGGGGATGGTGAGCGCCGCCGGCGTCTGCTGCCCCGATGGCAATGAGCTCAGCCCCTGGCAGACGGGGCTCTGGGGCGCCTTCCTGCGGGAGTTGCAGCAGCAGGAACCCAGCGGACTCGACCACAACTGGGTGAGTTGCTTCGGTTACCGGCCCGCCACGGCGGAGGCGATCCTGCGCCGTTGGTGCCAACGGGAATCCCTGCTGGAGTGGTGGCCGTCGGTGCAGCTGCTGGCGGTGGAGCGCCACGGCTCCCGCATTGCGGCCCTGCAGGTGCAACAGGGCCAGCAGACCGTGCGCCTGGAGCTGCAGCTGTTGATCGATGGCAGCGACCTCGGTGACACCTTTCCCCTGGCGGAGGCGGCGTACCGCTTCGGGTGGGAGCCCCAGGAGCAGTGGCAGGAGCCCAGCGCGCCGCCGCAGGCCGACCTGGCCACCCAACCCTTTTTCCGCCTGCAACCGGTGCAATCCCCCACCTGGGTGGCCATGGGGCAGTTACAACAGCCGGAGGCTCCTCCCTTGGGGGATGCTCCCCTGGCGGCGCCGTTCACCCAGGCCACCCGCCATTTCGGGCTGGAGCGCACCATCACCTATGGGCGCCTGCCAAACGGGTTGGTGATGCTCAATTGGCCTCTGGATGGCAACGACTGGCACACCCAGCTGCCGCAGTTGTATGGCCCGGATGCCGCCGTGCGCTCAGCCCTGGAGCAGCGGATGCAGGAGCACAGCTTGGCCTTTGCCGCGGCTCTGCAGGAGGCCTCGGATGGCTGGCTGCAACCGGCCCGTTGTTTCCCCAGCGGCGATGCCAGCCGATCGGCACTCACCGGCGCATCCCCCCTGGCGCTGATGCCCTACTGGCGCGAAGGCCGGCGGCTGGTGGGGCTTGAGGTGGTGACGGAGCAGCAGCTTCTGCCCCAAGGCCCTGGTCAGGCCATCGGCGCACTACCCATGGATCCCCGTGGTGCCACCACGTCCGTGGCTGTGGGCAATTACGCCAACGATCACCATTACCCCGGCCCGGATTGGCCCCTGGCCCCCAAAAGCTGCCGTTGGGGAGGCCGTTGGAGCGGCACCCCCTTCTGCATTCCCTTCGGAGCACTCCTCAGCGCTGAGGTGGAGAACCTCGTGGCGGCCGACAAGGGCTTCAGCACCAGCCATATGGCCAACGGAGCCACGCGCCTGCAACCGCTGATTCTCAACATCGGCCAGGCCGCCGGCGCAGCGGCGGCCCTGGCGGTTGCCCGTGGGCTGACTCCCGCCCAGCTGCCGGTGCGCGCGGTCCAGGAGGCCCTGCTCCACGATCCCCAGGCCCCAGCAGCGGTGGTCCCCCTCTGGGATACGCCGTGGCACCACCCCGCCTGGCGACAAAGGCAATTGGCGGTGTTGGACGACCCCACCCGCATCGGTGCCGATGGCCGCTGGGGCGGCCCCGAATCCCAGGCTGACCAGCCCTGCACGGCACCCCCTGAGCCCCACGAGCAAGCCTGGACAGGCACCGTGATCCCCGACGGGGAGGGTGGGTTCAGCCTCGCGTTGGGGGCTGACCGCTGCCTGCCGCTAATCACCCTCGAACCCTCGCTGCATGCGTGGTTGAACACCCTCTGCCGGCCCACACCCACCACCCTGGTGGGCTGTCTCAACACCGCCGGCCCCTGGCTGCGGGTGTCGCGTCTAGCCGGCTGAGGCCACCAGCCGCAGTTGGTCCCGCAGGGGATCCACCAGTTGCACGCGCAGCAGCAAGGCTGTGCCCGGCTCGGCTTTGGGTGGACACTCCGCCGCCACGTCCATCGCCAGCTCATCGACCCGCACCAACCCCAGACGGTCCTGGGGCCGCAACCAGCGCAGGAAGTCCGCCCGCCATTGGCCACTGCGGTGGGCCTCAAACCACACCTGCTGCCAATGACGCCCGTCCTCCCGGCTGATGGCCACCCCCTCACGCACCGCCGCATCGAACTGCTCCAGCAGGGGCGCCAGCTCGTCCTTGCTCAAGGTTGGTTCTCCACGCTGCCAGGCGGCCAGTTGTCGCTGCACCACCAGGTCGCCATAGCGGCGAATCGGGGAGGTGGCCTGCACGTAGGCCGGCAATCCCAGGCTGAAGTGATGGGCCGGCTCGGTGCCCATCAGCCCGCGGCTGAGGCAGCGTTTGATGGCCGCAAAGCGCACGGGCCCCTCCGGTAATGCCTCCAGCGCTGCCCTGGGCGGCAGTTCTGCGGGCAGCTGGCTGCGGTACGGCAGGGCCAGGCCGTGATCCACCCCCAGCTGGGCAGCCACAGCCCCCGCCAGGATCATTGCCTCAGCCACCAGCGATCGGGCTGGCCCAGGCTCGGTGATCTCCACGCAGGCGTGGCCATCTCGGGAGCGGACGCGGCCTTCCGCCAGATCCATCTGCAGGGCCCCCTGTTGCAGTCGCCAGCGGCGCCGGCTCTGCAGGATCTGCTCCATCACGGCCAGGTCGGCCTCCTGTGGCGGGGCCAGCTCAATCAGGTCATCGGCATCGGCGTAACTCAGTCGGTAAGTGGGCTGCACCCAACTGCGCTCCACGCCGTAGGCCGTGATCGCCCCCTGCGCATCGAGCTCCACCCAGGTGCTCCAGGCAGCGCAGCGATGGCCCGCCCGCAGGCTGAACGGCCCCGTCGAGAGCACCTGGGGAAACATCGGCAGGATCCCCTGGGCTAGGTAGAGGCTGCTGCCCCGGCGCCTGGCTTCCAGATCAAGGGGCGAGTCCCAGGGCACCAGCCGCCCGGGGTCGGCCACATGGATCCAGATCCGCCATCCACCGGCTTCCCGCTCCTCCAGAGCCAGGGCGTCATCGATGTCGCAGGTGTCGTCGTCATCGATGGTCACGCAACGCTGGTGGGTGAGATCCAGCCGCTCGGCATCACCGGGCAGCGGTTGCCCACTGCGCTCCACCAGCCGTTCGGCCTCCCGTTCGAGCTCAGCAGAAAAGCCTGTGCCCCAGGTGGTGCCGGCAAGCGACACCAAATGGTGCGGATCCCACTGCTGCAGCGCCACCAACAGATGACGCACCAGGCCACGGTCGATGCCCTTGTCCGTGCCCAGGTGCAGGCTGGTGAGGCTGTGGCGCAGCCCCGGATCGAGCTGGGACTCCTGCAGGCTGCCGCTGGCCAGTTGCTTCAACTGCTCCAGCCGCTCTCGCTGCTCCGGCAGCAAGAACTCCGCCTGCAGGGGTTGGCGTTGTTGCAGGAGGTCCAGCCAGCGGCGCTCCCGTTGCTCCAGCAGCCGCTGCCGATGGCGTTCTCGGCGTATTGACCGTAGATCCGTCAGGGGTCGGGCGTTGACCTCCCCCTGGCGCAGGCGGAACATCGCCTGATGCCCCACCAACTCCATCCAGCAGGCGGCGATCTGAACCGGTTGGCGGTCGCCGCACAACAGGTCCGTGAACTCCTCCAAGCCCACGGCATGGCTGGACTCGAGCAGCAGCAGCCAGGCGGTGCCCCAGCCCCGGGGGGTCGGCCGATGGACCGCGATGGCTTCGGCGGTGATGGACCAAGGGAAAGCCCCCAAACTCGGCGGCGCATCGCAGCCGGCGGGCAGGGGGCACAGCAGCTCCAGTTGCCGTAGAGGCAGGAACTGTTCTTTGGGGGCAAAGCCGAGTTGGATCCGTGCCTTGCTGCCCTGGAGAGCAAGGATTACCGCCAACTGGGGGCCACGGGGCTCCAAAACGCCGACCAGGTCGCCGCAGTGGAGCTGCGTGGCCGTCAGGGAATCAGCCCTCGGGGTTCACGAAGGGCAGCAGGGCCACGATCCGGGCCCGCTTGACGGCGTTGGTGAGATCCCGCTGCTGTTTGGCCGTGAGGCCTGTCAGGCGGCGGGGCAGGATCTTGCCGCGTTCGGTGATGAACTTTTTGAGCAGATCGACGTCTTTGTAGTCGATCGGATCACCGGGTTTGATCGGTGAAAGACGCTTCTTGAAGAAGGAACTAGCCATGGCTGAACGGAAGGGGACGAAATGCAGGCAGCGATGAATCCGCTGAGATCACTTGATCTCTTTGTGGACCGTCGACTTGTTGCAGTGCGGGCAGAACTTCTTGAGTTCAATCCGTTCAGTGGTGTTGCGGCGGTTCTTCTGGGTGGTGTAACGGGACACACCAGGGGACCGCTTGGCGGGGTTGGACCGGCATTCCGTGCACTCGAGGGTGATCACGATCCGGACGCCCTTGTTCTTAGCCATAAAGGACGTTGCGCCGCTTGAGCGATGCGTGTGGACAGCTGCCAACCATACCTGGTCACCTGTCCAGGCCTGTCTGGGCCGGTCCTTAGAGTCGGTCGACTTGGCGAATGGTATCGATGCGGGTCTCGCTCCAATGGTTGCGGGAGCTGGTGGCCTGTGAGCTGCCCGTGGACGACCTGGCGGAGCGGCTCTCCGTCGCCGGTTTTGAAGTGGAGCAGATCGACGACCTGGCGGCCCGTGCCGCTGGGGTGGTGGTGGGTTTCGTCGAGCAGCGGGATCCCCACCCCAATGCCGACAAACTCAGCGTCTGCACGGTGTCCATCGGGGCGGCCGATCCCCTGCAGATCGTCTGTGGGGCAGCCAATGTGAGAGCCGGCATCCATGTGGCGGTGGCCACGGTGGGGGCGTATCTGCCGGCGGTGGATCTGACCATCAAGCCCGCTGAGCTGCGGGGTGTGGCCAGCAGCGGCATGATCTGCTCCCTGTCGGAACTGGGCCTCAGCGACAGCTCCAACGGGATCGTGATCCTTGACGAGGCCATGGATCAGCTGCCAGCTCTGGGTTCACCCGTGGGACCGCTGTTCGGCCTCGATGACCAGGTCCTCGAGCTGGCCATCACCGCCAACCGCCCCGATGGCCTGTCCATGCAGGGGATCGCCCGCGAGGTGTCCGCCCTCAGTGGCACACCACTGACCCTTCCCGCTGCGGCCCCGAGCCTGCCGAGTCAACCCCTGCCAGTGCCCATTGCGGCGGCGGAACGCATCGAGACGGGGGGCCTGTTCAGCATCACCGCCCTCAGCGGCATCAGCGTGGGCCCATCGCCGGCCTGGCTTCAACAGCGACTCGATCGGGCTGGATTGCGGCCGATCAACACCGTGGTGGATATCACCAATTTGGTGATGTTGGAGCTGGGACAACCCCTGCATGCCTTTGATGCCGACCGGCTTGCTGCCCTGACCGGTGGCCAGGCAGATCCGGCCCGCCTCGACCTGCGCAGCGGCCGTAGCAACGAAGCCTTCACCGCCCTCGATGGCACAACCCACACCCTGTCGGAGGAGGCCTGGGTGGTCAGCTACGCCGACCAGCCCATTGCCCTGGCGGGGGTGATCGGTGGCGAGACCAGTTGTGTTCAGGAGAGCACCCGGCGGATCTGGCTGGAGGCGGCCATGTTTGCCCCCCAAACCGTGCGCCGCAGTGCCCGCAGCGTCGGCCTGCGCACGGACGCCAGTTCACGCTTTGAGAAGGGTTTGCCCCTGGAGGTGACGCTGCTGGCTGCCGATCGCGCCTGCCAACTGCTCCAGGACCTCTGCGGCGCCACCATCGAAGGGCGTTGGGTGCATCAACGGGCCGCGGACCCGCGGCCGGCCCTGCCCCTGCGCCGGGATGCCCTGCACAACCTGCTGGGCCCAGTGGCTGGCTCCGATGGCCACAGCGGCGATCTGGAGGACCGCGAGATTGAACAGATTCTCTCGGCCCTGGGCTGTGGTCTTCAGGGGGATGACGACGGCTGGCTGGTGACCGTGCCGCCGTCGCGGGCCATGGATCTGCAGCGGGAGGTGGATCTGATTGAGGAGGTGGCCCGCCTGGTGGGCTATGACCGCTTCGCCAGCCATCTGCCCGATCCGATCGCGCCGGGGGGCCTCACCCCGCTGCAGCAGGCTGAGCGCCGGTTGCGCCGCCAGCTGGTGGCATCTGGGCTGCAGGAAGCCTGCTCCCTGTCGCTCGGCCCCGCCGACACCCAGCGGCCTGGTGCTGCTCCTGGACGCCGCCTGCCCCTGGCCAACCCACTGCTGGCGGATTACAGCCACCTGCGCGACAGCCTGCTGGATGAGCTGCTGCTGGCGGCCCAACGCAACCTGCAGGCGGGCCAGGACGGCTTCTGGGCCTTTGAAATCGGCCACGTGTTCGACGCCGGCGCTAAGGGGGGGCAGCGCCAGGCGCAGCAGCTGGCCGGTGTGATCTGTGGCGCCCGTCAGGGTGAGTTGTGGAGCAGTGGCGGTAAGCCCACCGGCCTCGACTACTTCCAGGCCAGGGGACTACTGCAGCAGGCACTGGCGGCGTTTCAACTGCCCCTGGAGGATCGTCCCTGTCGGGATGAGCCCCTGCTGCACCCCGGGCGTGCTGCCCAGGTGGTGGTGGAAGGGCGTCCGCTGGGCTGGTTCGGTCAGCTGCATCCAGAACTCTGTGAACGCTTTGATCTGCCATCCGCCAGCTACGGCTTCCAGCTGGCTGTGGCACCCCTGCTGACGGCAGCCACCCGCTCCAACCGCTGGCAGCCGGCCTTCAGCCCGTTTGCCACCGTGCCTGCCTCGGAGCGGGATCTGGCGGTGGTGGTGCCCCGTGTAACCGCCAGTTCCTCGCTGCTGCAAGCGATCCGCAAGGCCGGCAAACCGCTGCTGGAGCAGGCCGAACTGGTGGATCGCTATGAGGGGGAGCAGGTGGCGGCTGGCTCCTGCAGCCAGGCCTTCCGCCTGCGCTTCCGGGATGCCAAGCGCACCCTCACCGATGCGGAGGTGGATGCGGCCCACCTGGCGATCCGCACCGCCCTGGAACGGCAGTTTGGGGCGGAATTGCGCGCCTGAGGGCTAGGGCCGCTGCAGCAGTGCCACGCATTCCACATGGCTGGTCTGGGGGAAGAAATCCACGGGCTGGAGTTGCACCAGCCCATAGCTGGATGTGCCGCACAAGGCGGCCAGATCCCTGGCCAGCGTTGCTGGATTGCAACTGATGTATGCCAGCCGCCGCGGCGGTGAGGCGTGGATGGCTGCGAGGGTGGCCTCACTGAGCCCCTTGCGCGGTGGATCCACCACCAGGCCATCGGCGCCCTGAAGCTGATCCGCCAGCAGGGCGCCCACATCCCCCTCCAGGAAACGGGCGCGCGACAGGCCATTGCGCTGGGCATTGGCCTGGGCCTGTTGCACCGCTTGCCCGTGGCGTTCCAGGCCCAACACCGATGCTCCGGCGGCCGCCAGGGGGAGCGCAAAGGTGCCGATGCCGCAGTAGGCATCCACCAGGCGCGGGCCGCTGGCGGCCTGGAAGAACGCCACCAGCAGCGGAATCACCCGTTCCGCCTGAGCGGTGTTGACCTGAAAAAACGTGTCGGAGGCGATGCGCAGCTCCACTCCTGCAAAGCGCTCCAGCAGCCAGGGGCGGCCGCCGATCAGCTGGGTGTCAGGCCCGAGCACCACATTGCTGGCTTTGGGCTGCAGGTTGAGACTGACCCCCACCACCTCGGGCCAGCGCTCCATCCAGCCCTGCGCCAGATCCCCGAGGCCTGGCAGATCGCCATGGCTGCTCACCAGCGTGATCAGCACCTCACCGGTGTGGTGTCCCACCCGCAGGGCCAGGTGGCGTAAGCCGCCCTGGTCGCTGAGGTTCACATCCACGGGCCAGTCGGTCTGGCTGAGGTCGTGCTTCAGGGGCTCCACCAAGCGGTCGATGCGTGGATCCAGCACTGGGCAGCGGTTCATGTTCACGATGCGGTGGCTGCCGCGGCGGTAGTAGCCCGCGCGGATCGAGCCATCGGCGCTGCGCTCCAGGGGGATCAAGGCACGGTTGCGATACCCGAGGGGGCGCTCCGCGCTCCAGATCGGTTCCGGGGTGATCGCCAGTCCCGACAGGCGTCGCAGGGCCTGGGTCACCTGTTCCGCTTTGATCAGCGCCTGGGCGCTGTCTACGCAGTGCTGCAGGCTGCAGCCGCCACAGTGGTCCGCCAGGATGCAGGGGGGCCGGCGCCGATCAGCACTGCTGTCGAGCACGGCCAGCAGATCTGCCTCCAGGTGACGCTTGGCCTGACGGCGCAGCCGTGCCTGGACCCGCTCCCCCGGTAGGGCTCCGGGAATGAACACCACCAGATCATTCCAGCGGCCCACCCCCTGGCCGTCATGGCCAGTGCCATCGATGCCCACCTCCAGGGTCTGACCCAACCTGAGGCCCGTTTGCACCACGTCAGCCATCGTCAGCGCCTGCATCGACCCTATCGGTGCGTAAACACCTGGCAGGAGCCAGCCTGAGCCGCGCTCCAGGCTCGATAGAGTGCCGTGGCAACAGGTGGCTTCGATGAGCGTTGTACGCGATCTGATCCTGCAAGCAGACGATCAGCTCCGCTACCCCACCGGCGGAGAGCTGCGCTCGATGGTGGAGTTCCTCTCAACGGGCACCAGCCGCATGGCGGTGGTGCGGGTGCTCACGGAGAGTGAAAAGAAGATCGTCGATGAGGCGGCCCGTCAGTTGTTCGGACGCCGGCCCGACTATGTGGCCCCCGGCGGCAATGCCTACGGTCAGAAGCAACGGGCCCAGTGCCTGCGTGATTTCAGCTGGTACCTACGGCTTGTGACCTACGGCGTGCTCGCTGGCAGCACCGAGATGATTCAGAAGATCGGTTTGGAGGGTGCCCGCGAGATGTACAACAGCCTCGGCGTCCCTATGCCCGGCATGGTGGAGTCGATGCGCTGCTTGAAGGAGGCCTCTCTGGTGCTGTTGGGCAGCGATGAGGCTGCTGTCGCTGCGCCCTATTTCGACTTCCTGATTCAGGGCATGCAGACACCCTGCTGAGTGCAGCGAAATCGAGATGTCGGGGGGCAGGACTTGCCCCCCTTTTTTATTGTCTCAATTGTCTCGACTGATTCAGGCTTGTGGATTGGCGATTGGTCTTACCCAAGATAAGCAAGACGCATCATCGATACCGCTTCGGGGGCGTCCGCC
>Ga0310332_10009_pt1 | contig 61603 bp, 69 predicted proteins | sample LakMicSRFLOrngD5_FD_195546 | JGI IMG/M metagenome (GOLD analysis project Ga0310332, IMG submission 195546) | Enriched freshwater cyanobacterial communities from Lake Michigan, Michigan, United States - MI23.SRFL.Orng.D5 (v2) (version 2) | ecosystem: Environmental > Aquatic > Freshwater > Lake...
CGCTGGGCGGCGCTGCTGGAGCTGATGGGCTGGGGCAGCGCCCAGCTGTACCCCACCAGTGAGGGCAGCCCCTACGAACCGTTTGACCCCACCAGTGAGATCACCTGGGGGCAGCTGCAGGTGCTCAGCGAGCTGCTGGATGGCGGCGTACCCACGGCGATCGTGGCCACCGAGCGGGCCCTGCAGCCCCATCTGCCGCCGCCGGCGGCCCTGCGGGAGCAATGCCTGAGCCTGCGCAAGGGCGACACGGTGGATCTCGAGGAGCTGGCCGCCACCCTCTCCCGTCTCGGCTACGAGCGGGTCACCAGCATTGAGCAGGAGGGCAGCTGGAGCCGGCGGGGCGACATCGTCGACGTATTCCCGGTGAGTGCGGAACTGCCGGTGCGGCTGGAATTCTTCGGTGAGGAGCTGGAGAAGCTGCGGGAGTTTGACCCGGCCAGCCAGCGCTCCCTCGATCCGGTCGAACTGGTGCGGCTCACCCCGAGCGGCTACGGCCCGCTGATTGCCGCCGCCCTGCGGGACTCCATGCCAGAGGGGCTCGACCGGCTGCTCAGCCCGGAGGCCTGCGATCAACTGCTGGAGGGGGGAACACCCGAGGGCTTGCGCCGGTTGATGGGCCTGGCCTGGAGCCAGCCCGCCAGCCTGCTCGACTACCTGCCCACCCACACCCTGGTGGCGGTGGATGAGCGGCGCCATTGCCTCTCCCATGGCCAGCAATGGCTCGACCATGCCGAGGACCATCACGCGGAGGTGTGTGCCGAGCTGGGCCAGGCCCTGCCCCCCTTCCATCGCAGCCCCGAGGCGGCCCTGGAGGAGCTGCAGCGCTACCCCGGCATCGACCTGGCGGAGCTGCACGAAAGCGACAGCCACCCCAACAGCTTTGACCTGGCCAGCCGGCCGGTACCCGCCTACCCCAACCAGTTCGGCAAGTTGGCGGAGCTGGTGAAGGGTTTCCAGGGGGAGCGCACGCGGGTGTGGCTGCTCTCCGCCCAGCCCAGCCGCGCCGTGGCCCTGCTGGAGGAGCACGACTGCATCACCCGCTTCGTACCCAACCCCGCCGACTGGGCCTCGATCGAGCGGCTGGTGGAGCAGAACACCCCCGTGGCCCTCAAAACCCGGGGCACCGCAGAGTTGGAGGGCCTGCAGCTCCCGGCCTGGAGGCTGGCGCTGATCACCGACCGGGAATTTTTCGGTCAGCACTCCCTGGCGGCCACCGGCTATGTGCGGCGCCGGCGCAAGGCCGCCAGCCGCACGGTGGATCCCAACAAGATGCGGCCCGGCGATTTCGTGGTGCACCGCAACCACGGCATCGGCAAATTCCTCAAGCTCGAGAAGCTCGCCATCGGTGGCGAATCTCGCGATTACCTGGTGGTGCAGTACGCCGATGGGCTGCTGCGGGTGGCCGCCGATCAGCTGGGCAGCCTCGGCCGCTACCGCGCCACCAGCGAACAGGCGCCGGAGCTCAACCGCATGGGCGGCACCGCCTGGAGCAAGGCCAAGGAGCGGGCCCGCAAGGCCGTGCGCAAGGTGGCCCTGGATCTCGTGAAGCTCTACGCGGAGCGGCACCAGGCCGCGGGGTTCGCCTTCCCCCCCGATGGCCCCTGGCAGAACGAACTGGAGGACTCCTTCCCCTACGAACCCACCCCCGATCAGGTCAAGGCGATCGGTGAGGTGAAGCGCGACATGGAACAGCCCCAGCCGATGGATCGCCTGGTGTGCGGCGATGTGGGTTTTGGCAAGACCGAGGTGGCCATCCGCGCCATCTTCAAGGCGGTGACCGCCGGCAAGCAGGTGGCGATGCTGGCCCCCACCACCGTGCTGGCGCAGCAGCACTGGCGCTCGCTGTCGGAGCGCTTTGCCCCCTATCCGATCAAGGTGAGCCTGCTCAACCGCTTCCGCACCGCCAGCGAGCGCAAGGCCATCCAGGACGGACTCGGTGAAGGCACCGTCGACGTGGTGGTCGGCACCCACCAACTGCTGGGCAAGGGCACCAGCTTCAAGCAGCTCGGCCTGCTGGTGGTGGATGAGGAACAGCGCTTCGGCGTCAACCAAAAGGAAAAGATCAAGGCCCTGCGCAAGGACGTCGACGTGCTGACCCTCTCGGCGACCCCGATCCCGCGGACGCTGTACATGAGCCTCTCCGGCGTGCGGGAGATGAGCCTGATCACCACGCCACCGCCGCTGCGCCGTCCGATCAAGACCCATCTCACGGCGCTCGACGAGGAAGCCGTGCGCAGCGCCATCCGCCAGGAGCTGGACCGCGGCGGACAGATCTTCTACGTGGTTCCGCGGGTGGAGGGGATCGAGGAGGTGGCGGAGGGGCTGCGCCAGATGATCCCGGGACTGCGGCTGCTGGTGGCCCACGGCCAGATGGCTGAGGGCGAACTGGAGAGCGCCATGGTGGCCTTCAACGCCGGTGAATCCGATCTGATGCTCTGCACCACGATCGTGGAGAGCGGCCTCGACATTCCACGGGTGAACACGATCCTGATCGAGGATGCCCATCGCTTCGGCCTGGCGCAGCTGTATCAGCTGCGGGGACGGGTGGGCCGCAGTGGCATCCAGGCCCACGCGTGGCTGTTCTATCCCGGGGATGCCTCCTTGAGCGAGGCGGCACGGCAGCGGCTGCGGGCGATCCAGGAGTTTGCCCAGCTGGGCAGCGGCTACCAGCTGGCCATGCGCGACATGGAGATCCGCGGCGTGGGCAACCTGCTGGGGGTGGAGCAGAGCGGCCAGATGGAGGCGATCGGCTTCGACCTCTACATGGAGATGCTGCAGGAATCCCTGGCGGAGATTCAGGGCCAGGACATCCCGGCGGTGGAGGACACCCAGATCGATCTGCCGATCACCGCCTTCATCCCCGGCGACTGGATCGCCGACAACGACGAGAAGATCGCCGCCTACCGGGCCGCGGCCGATTGCTCTAGCCCTGAGGGTCTGCTGCAGCTGGCGGCCGATTGGGTGGATCGCTACGGCGCCATCCCGGCACCGGTGATCTCCCTGCTGCAGCTGATGGAGCTGAAGCTGCTGGCCAAGCGCTGCGGCTTCTCACGCATCAAACCGGAGAAGCCCAACATCGCCCTGGAAACCCCCATGGAGGAGCCCGCCTTCCGGCTGCTGCGCCAGGGGCTGCCGCAGCACCTGCACGGGCGGCTGGTGTACCAGGCCGGCGCCGGCAGCACCGCCAAGGTGCTGGCTCGGGGCCTGGGGGTGCTGCCCATGGAGAAGCAGGTGGAGGAGCTGATGGCTTGGCTGAAACCCATGGCCGCACAGATCCCCGGTGCCGATGGGCTCACCGAGACGCAGCGCAGCGCCCATCAGACGGCCCAGAACGAAGCGGTGCTGGCGGTGTAAAGCCCGCAAACTTCCGTTACAATTCTGAGAAGTTCTGTAAAGGCCCCATGGCTGGACTGGGTGAGGTGATCGACCTGGGCAGCGGCATTGCAGTCGCCGGCATGGGCGGCGGCATCAGCCTGGTGTCCCTGCTGGCACTCGTGGGCCTTGGGATTTATGCCCTCCTGCAGGGCGATACAGGCAACGACGATGACGACTCCACCCCCGGTGGGGGGCTGATGCAGCCCGTGGGCTCCGCCGCCTGATCCTCAGTTTTTGGTGTTCAGCGCCGCCGGCACATTGGCGCTCGAGGGGTCGTAAAGCTTGGCCTTGGTGACCGAACCCGCCGAGCTCACTTTCTTGACCAGGGTGGACTCCGCAACGCGGTACTGACCATCTCGCTTGGTGCCGAGGTCTTCGAGTCGGAGACTCTGAGCTTCGGCTTGCGTGAGCCGAGCCCGCACATCCGGGTCGATGCCGTGCTTGTGAATGTCGCGGCCATTGGGGGTGAGGTATTTGGCGATGGTGACGGTCATCCCGGAGCCATCGGAGAGGCTGCGCACCGACTGCACGAGCCCTTTGCCGAAGGTCTTCTCCCCCACCACCACGGCACGGTGGTTGTCCTGCAGAGCCCCGGAGAGAATTTCACTGGCGCTGGCGGAGCCCTCGTTCACCAGCACCACCAGGGGGCGCTGGGTGAGGGCACGACCGTTGGCGCGCTTGATGTCCTGGATGCCGTCGCGGGTTTTGGTGGACACGATCACCCCTTCATCCAGCCACTGGCGGGCGATGGCGATGCTGGCCATCAACAGGCCACCGGGGTTGCTGCGCAGGTCGAGCACGTAACCCTGAACGTCCTTGCTCTCCAACTCCTTCAGGGCCGCGGCCATGTCCTTGGCGGCGTTGGCGTTGAACTGCTTGAGCCGGATGTAGCCGATACGGGTGCCGTTGGGGCCGGCGTTCACGCGGCTATCCACCGCATGCAGCTCGATGCGCTCCCGCACCAGGGCCGACTCGACCACCTTGCCGGAACGGCGCAACTGCAGCTTCACACTGGTGCCCGCCTGGCCTCGAATCAGCTTCACCGCGTCCTCGGTGGACATGCCCTTGGTGGTCTTCCCGTCGATCGAGACGATCACGTCCTTGGGTTGCACCCCGGCCCGGGAGGCGGGTGAGCCCTCGATCGGACTCACCACCACCAGCTCCTTGGTGTCCTTGTCGAGGCTCAGTTGGATGCCCACCCCGGAGAGCTCCCCGGAGGTGTCGATCTGCATCTCCTTGAACTCCCGCGGGTCCAGGAAACGCGTGTAAGGGTCATCGAGGCTGGCGAGCATGCCACGGATGGCCTCATAGCTCTCCTTGGTGCTGCCGTAGCTCTTGGAGAGAATCTGCCGGCGCAGGGCGCGCCACTTGTCGGGGGTGTACTTGCCGTTGATGTCGAGGTAATCCCGGAAGACGATCTGCCAGGTCTGGTCGATCACCTCCTTAGGGCTGTCGCTGATCAGCGAAGCCGCACTCGGGGACAGCAGCGGCGGCAGCGCGAAGGCCCCCAGGGCTCCAGCACCCACCAGGATCACCAACCCGCTGCGGCGAACCCCGGCACCAGCCTTAGCCATTCCGTGAGCCCCCGAAGCTCTGGTTGTGCTCTCAAACTAGCTCCCGATTCAGGCCCCACCGGCCGGGAAAACCGCAAACAAACGGCGGCTCTCCCCCATCCCTCAGGGATCGAACCAGCGGCCGTCCTCTTTGATCAGCGCGATCAGGGCTTCTACCCCCTCCGCCTCCGGCACCCGCCGGATCTCATCACGGCCTCGATAGAGAGAGATCACCCCGGGGGTCTTGCCCACGTAGCCGTAATCCGCATCGGCCATTTCGCCGGGTCCGTTGACGATGCAACCCATCACGGCGATGTCCAGGCCAGTGAGGTGGGCGGTGGCACTGCGCACCTTGTGCAGAACCTCCTCGAGGTTGAACAGGGTGCGGCCGCAGCTGGGGCAGCTGACGTACTCCACCATCGTCTTGCGCAGCCCGAGGGCCTGCAGGATCGAATAACAGACGGGGATCTCCTTCTCCGGAGCTTCGGTCAGGGAGACGCGGATCGTGTCCCCCAGGCCCTCTGACAGCAGGGTGGCAATGCCCGCGGTGCTTTTAATGCGGCCGTAATCGCCATCGCCCGCTTCCGTCACCCCCAGGTGCAGCGGGTAATGGAAGCCCTCGGCATCCATCCGGTCGGCCATCATCCGGTAGGCGGCCAGCATCACCGGCGCCCGTGACGCCTTCATCGAAATCACGATGTTGTGGAAGTCAAGCCGATCGCAGATGCGGATGAATTCCAGGGCGCTCTCCACCATCCCCAGGGGGGTGTCGCCATAGCGGAACAGCATCCGCTCCGCCAGCGAACCGTGGTTGACTCCGATGCGCAGGGCCTTGTCCTGCTGCTTGAGCAGTTGCACCAGCGGCTCAAAGGTCTCGGTGATGCGGTCCCCGATGGCGGCAATGTCGGCGTCGCTGAATTCGGTGCGGTTGGGATCGGGCTTGTCGAACACAAACAGCCCAGGGTTGATGCGCACCTTGTCGACGTGCTGCGCCACCTCCAGGGCGATCTTCATGCCGTTGTGGTGCACATCCGCCACCAACGGCACCGGTTGGTACGTGCTCACCAAGCGCTGGCGGATCTCCCCCATGGCCTTGGCATGGGCCAGCGACGGCACGGTGACCCGCACGATCTCGCAGCCGGCCTCGTGCAGGCGGCGGATGCCGGCGGTGGCCCCCTCGATGTCGAGGGTGTCCTCATTGATCATCGACTGCACCACCACTGGGTGCTCGCTGCCGATGGCGATGTCGCCCACTCGCACGCTGCGGGTGCGACGCCGGCGGATCACGGTGTCGTAGCGCGGGTTGAGCGCCGCCTCAGGGGCCGCAGGGGAAGCCAGAGAGGCAGTCATGGCAGCAGCGAAGCGGGGAGCTGGGCGTTGTGGCGCAAGCCTGTCACAGCGGAGCGGCCAATTGGGCCAGTCGGGCCTGCACCTGCTGCAGATCGGCCTGGGTGAGGGCCTTCGGGGAGCCCGGACGCTCGGAGGGATTCCGCAGCAAATAGGAGGGGTGGAGGATCGGCATCAGCCAGCGCCCTTGCCAAGGCCGCCACTGGCCGCGCAGGCCCGTGATGCCCCCCTTGATCCCCAGCAGCCCCTGTAAAGCCGTGGCACCGGCCAGCAGGATCAACGGCGGATCCACCAGGGCGATCTGCTGCTCCAGCCAGGGGCGACAGGCCGCCTGTTCCTCAGCCGTGGGCTTGCGGTTCCCCGGCGGGCGGCATTTGACGATGTTGCAGATGTAGGCATCACGGTTGCTGTCGATGCCAGCACTGAGCAACAGGCGATCCAGCAGCTGACCCGAGCGACCCACGAAGGGCAGGCCCTGCTCATCCTCCTGGGCACCGGGTCCCTCCCCGATCACCATCAGCTGCGCCCGGGGATTGCCGCGGCTCACCACCACCTGGGCGCGGGTCGACCCCAGGTCGCAGCGACGGCACTCTGCGCAGGCGAGCGCAAGCTGCTGCAGCGGCTCCAGGGCCTGGGCCATGTGCGCCAATCCGTTGGCCGATCCTATGGGGCGAGCACCAGCAGCAGCAGGCCATTGCCCTCGGGGTCGAGCAGCCAGACCTCCTGCCCGAAGGCCTCCTGGCGGAGGGGCTCCAGCAGCTGAGCCCCCAGCGCCCGGGCCGATGCCAGCCGCCGCTCCAGCTCCGGCACTCCACCAGCCAGGCGCAGGCAGAGGCCCAGGCGGCCGCGGCCCCGTGGCAGGGGCCTGGTCCGACTGGGGGCGTAGAGCTCCAGGCTGCCGCCGCCGGGCAGGGCCAGGCACCAGTGCTGTGGCGACAGGCCAGGCCGGGGGTCCACCCCAAACAGCGCGCCATAAAACCGCGCCAAGGCAGCCGGATCATCCGCCGCCAGCACCAGGGTGGCGATGGGCTCAGGCGCTGGGCTGATCGGGGGCATCCGCGGCTGCGACGGCCTGATCCTGGCGGATCGAGCCTGAACCGAAGGGCCCGCTGAACTGCCGCAGAAGGTTCCGCAAGGAACCTCCTGAGGGCCGCACATACGGCAGGATGCTGGGCAGCACGCCTGCGCCCATGCTGCGCCCGCCCTCCCAGCAGCCACGCATGGAAGGCGCCATCAATGGCGCCGCCGTCGCGCTGTCGGCCCGGGCTCAGGCACTGCAACCCTCCTTGACCCTGGCCATCGCCGCCAAGGCCAAGGCCCTCAAGGGCGCGGGCCAAGACATCTGCAGCCTCAGTGCGGGCGAACCGGATTTCGACACGCCAGCCTTCATCCGCCAAGCGGCCGCAGCCGCCCTGGAGGCGGGCCACACCCGCTATGGCCCCGCCGCCGGTGAGCCGGCCCTGCGGGAGGCGATCGCCGCCAAGCTCAGCCAGGAGAACGGGGTCGCCACCCAAACCGAGCAGGTGCTGGTCACCAACGGTGGCAAGCAGGCGCTCTACAACCTGTTTCAGGTGTTGCTGGGGCCTGGCGATGAGCTGTTGCTGCCGGCGCCCTACTGGCTGAGTTACCCGGAAATCGCCCAACTGGCTGGGGCGAGCGTGCGCCTGATCGCCAGCAGCGCCTGCGAAGGCTTCCGCCTCAACCCCCAGCGCCTGGAGGCAGCCATCACTCCCGCCAGCAAGCTGCTGGTGCTCAATAGCCCCTCCAACCCCACCGGCATGGTGAGCAGCCGGGCGGAACTGGAGGCCATTGCCGCGGTGCTGCGGCGCCATCCGCAGCTGGCGGTGGTGTGCGACGACATCTACGAATTCCTGCTGGCCCCGGGCCAGCAGCACCACAGCCTGGCGGCCCTGGCGCCGGACCTGGCCGATCGGGTGTTCTCCGTAAACGGCTTTGCCAAGGGCTGGGCCATGACCGGCTGGCGCATCGGCTGGCTGGCTGGCAATGCGGCGGTGGTGAAGGCGGCCATCGCCCTGCAGAGCCAGAGCACGAGCAACGTCTGCAGCTTCGCCCAGTTCGGCGCCCTGGCCGCGATCACGGGGTCCCGCGACTGCGTGCATGCCATGGCGGAGCAGTTCAACCGCCGCCGCACCCTGCTCAGCGACGGGCTGCGGGCCATCCCTGGCCTCACCCTGCTGCCGCCGGAGGGCGCCTTCTATGCCTTCCCCGACATCAGCGGCACCGGGCTCGATTCCATGACCATCTGCAACCGTCTGCTGGAGGAGCAGGGGTTAGCGGTGGTGCCGGGGGTCGCCTTCGGCGACGACGGCTGCATCCGTCTCTCCTGCGCCGCCTCCGAGGCCACCATTCACGACGGATTGGAGAGACTGGAGCGGTTCATCCGCGGCCTCTGAGCCGCCCCCTCGATGCGCCTCTCCCTCCCCCGGACCCTGGCCCGCACCGCCGGCATTGGCCGAGAACGTTCGGCCGCCGTGGCCACGGGCCTCAGCCTGGCGCTGCTCACGGCGGTCCTCCCCACCACCCCCCTCCCCCCCGGATTGGGGGTGATTCCGGCGGCCCAAGCGCAGCCTGCCAAACAGCGACCGCTGCTGCGCATCAGCGCCATCCCGGACCAGAACCCCGAAAAACTGAACCGCCTCTACGGGCTCGTGGCCAGTGAACTGAGCCAGCAACTGGGGGTGCCAGTGAAGTACGTGCCGATGACCGACTACGCCGCGGCGGTGACGGCCTTCCGCACCGGCGATCTGGACCTGGTCTGGTTCGGCGGCCTCACCGGTGTGCAGGCCCGCCTGCAGAAACCGAACTCACGCGTGCTCGCCCAACGCGACATCGATGTGTCGTTCAAGAGCATCTTCATCGCCAACACCCGCAGCGGCCTGAAACCGGTGCGCAACATCGACGGCCTGCGCGAACTGAAGGGCCGCCGCTTCACTTTCGGCTCGGAAAGCTCCACCTCCGGCCGGCTGATGCCCCAGTACTTCCTCGCCCAGGCGGGGGTGAAGCTCAAGGACTTCGCCGGTGGCGCCCCCGGCTTCAGCGGCAGCCACGACGCCACCATTGCCCTGGTGCAGAGCGGCGCCTACGACGCCGGCGCCGTGAACGAGCAGGTGTGGCGCTCCAGCCTGCACAACGGCAAGGCCAACCGCGCCAAGGTGATGGCCATCTGGAAGTCGCCGGGCTACCCCGACTACCACTGGATCGCCCAGGGAAACCTGGACACCCGCTTCGGCAAAGGCTTCACCGTGAAGCTGCAGCAGGCGATCCTCAGCTGGCGCCCCAGCGATCCGCAGCAGAAGGCGATCCTGAGCCTGTTCGGCGCTCAGCAGTTCATCCAGGCCAGCCCGGGCGAGTACAAGCGCATCGAGCAGGTGGGGCGCGAAATCGGCAAAATCCGCTGATCGCGTCGCTGGGCTGGGCCCCATGTCCTACCAGCCGCAGAATGGAGGGGTCAGCCCACCCCTCCCGGGCCCTGCCCTCCGCATGAGCCCACTCTCCCCATGACGCTGCTGATCGACCTGGTGCTCGTGGCGGCCGGCCTGCTGCTGTGGCAACGCAGCTGCAGTGAAGGGGATGACGTGTGGGTGTTGTTTCTGCGCACCCTGGCGGTGATCGACCTGGCGGTGATCGTGCTGGGCAACGGCGTGCTGTGGGTGGAACTGGGGCTGCTGGCCCTGGTGCTCAGCCTGCCGTCGGTGGCCCGGCTCGAGCGGCGGGAGCGCCGCCCATGAACCCCCGCGGCCCCGATCTGGTGGAACTGGCCCTGGTGGGCCTGATCCTGGCCCTGATGGCCTTCCGATTCGGCTGAGCGCAGAGGCCCGACCGGTCAACCGGCAGCATGGGCCCATGGCCTCCGCCAGCCCCGCCACCCAGCAGCCCCCGGTGCTCGAGCTCCGGCAGATCCAGGTGCCCGGGCGCCAGCAGCCTCGGCTGGATGGGGTGTCGTTGCGGCTACAGGCCGGCGAACGGGTGGCCTTGCTCGGACCCAGTGGCGCCGGCAAAAGCACCCTGCTGGCGGTGGCCAACGGGCTGCTCATTCCCCAGCGCGGCGAGGTGCTCTGGCAGGGGCAACCGCGGGCGCGCAACGCCAGGGCCCGGCGCCGGCAACAGGCACGCATCGGCACCCTCTGGCAGGACCTGCGCCTGATCGATGAACTGACGGTGCAGCAGACCCTCAACTGTGGCCGGCTGGCGCAATGGGGTTGGCCGCGGGCCCTGCTCAACCTGTTGCTGCCCCTGGACACCAACGCCTGCCGGGAGGTCCTGCGCCAACTCGACCTGGATCCCGAGCTGCTGGAGCAGCCCGTCTCACTCCTCTCCGGCGGGCAACGGCAGCGGGTGGCGATCGCCCGGCTGCTGCGCCAAGACCCCACCCTGCTGCTGGCGGATGAACCCCTGGCCAGCCTCGACCCGCGCCTCGCCCAGGAACTGCTGGCGCTGTTGCTGCGCCACAGCCAAGCCCCCCGGGCGCTGCTGCTGAGCCTGCACCGGCCCGACCTGCTGCAGGGGTTTGACCGTGTCGTCGGGTTGCGGCAGGGACGCCTGGTGTTGGATCAACCGGTGGCGCTGCTGCAGCCGCAGCAGCTGCAGCAGCTCTATGCGGGCAGCGGTGGGCCGGCGATGCCCCAGACCGTGGGATGAAACCGGCTGCTCCGCTGCTGCCCCTGCTGCCCGCCCTGGTGGTGCTGCCCCTGGCCGTGGTGCTGCCGGGTCTGATCCACGGCGGTGGCTGGGATCTGGTGGGTCAGTTCCTGCTGGCATCACTGCAGCCCAGCCGCGACCCCCTGGTGCTGCACGCGCTGTTCGGCGGGCTGGGCATCACCGTTGGCATGGCCCTGCTGGGCTGGGCCCTGAGCCTGCTGCTGGGGATTCCCCTTGGGTTGCTGAGCTCACGGCTGCTCTGGCGCAGCCTGGTGGGTACGGCCCTGCCGGCGGAACTGCTGCGCCGGCTGCTGGCCGTGCCGCGCTCGATCCATGAACTGATCTGGGGCTTGCTGCTGTTGCAGCTGGTGGGGCAGCAGCCGGCGGTGGCGGTGCTGGCGATCGCGATTCCCTTCGGGGCCCTGGTGGCGCGCGTGGTGAGCGATCTGCTCGATGCCCTTCCGGAACACACCCTGGAGGCCCTGCTGGCCGCTGGCATCCCCGCACCGGCCGCTCTGCTGACAGCCCTGGGGCCGCCGCTGCTGCCGGGGCTGATCAGCTACGGCGGCTACCGGCTGGAATGCGCCCTGCGCAGCGCCACCCTGCTGGGGGTGTTCGGGCTGGGGGGCCTGGGCAACGACCTACTGCTGACGCTGCAATCGCTGCAGTTCCAGGAACTATGGAGCGGGCTATGGCTGTTGCTGGCGGTGATGCTCAGCCTGGAGGCGTTGGTGTCGGCCCTGCGGCGCCGCTGGAGCATGCCGGCGCGGCTGGCCCTGGAGCAGCGCCGACCCGTGGGCCGTTGCGGGCGCGAAATCCTCCTGGCCGCCATGGCCCTGGTGCCGCTGCTGCTCGGGGTCGGCCGGGCCCTCGCGGTGGAACCGGCGGCACTGCTGCACTGGCAACCCCTGCCGCCGCTTCCGCCTGGGGGCTGGCAGGCCGCCCTGCAGTTGCCGTGGCTGAGCTTGATGGGGCAGACCCTGATGCTGACCCTGCTGGCGGCGGCCCTGGCCGTGGGCCTGGCACCTGCGCTGTTGCTGCTGGTGGCCCCCTGGCGCTGGGGCGGCTGGTTGCTGCGCCTGCTCTGGGCGCTGGGGCGTCTGTGGCCACCGCCGCTCACCGCCCTGCTGCTGCTGTTCGTGCTCAAGCCCAGCCTGATCACCGCCGCCCTGGCCCTCGGCTTCCACAACCTCGGCATCCTGGGTCGGCTGCTGCTGGAGGGGGTGGAGGCCGCCGGCCCTGAGCGGGAAGAAGCCCTGCGCTGCAGTGGCAGCGGCGCCCGCTTGGCGCTGCTCTATGGACGCTTCAGTGGCCTGGCCCGCTCCTACCTCGCCTATGGCGCCTACCGGGCCGATGTGATCCTGCGGGAGACGGTGGTGGTGGGGATGGTGGCCGGCACCGGCCTGGGCAGCCAACTGCGCGAAAGCCTCAGTGCCTTTGCCTTCGACCAGCTGGCCCTGTTGCTGGGCGCCTACGCGGTGCTGACGCTGCTGGGGGAAGATCTCAGCGACCGCGCCCGACGGGCCCTGCTGCGCCCATGAGCCTCACCATCCCGCGCAAGTTGATCGTGCTGGGGGACAGCGGGGTCTACGGCTGGGGGGACCCCGAGGAAGGCGGCTGGTGCGAACGGCTCCGCCGCCACTGGATGGGACTGCCCGCTGCTCCCGTGCTCTACCCGCTTGGGGTGCGGGGCGATGGGCTGGAGCGCGTGGCCGCCCGCTGGCGCCAGGAGGTGAGCTGCCGCGGCGAGCTGCGGCGCCAGCTCCCCCAGGGGGTGCTGCTCTCCCTGGGGCTGAACGACAGCGCCCGGGTGGGGCGCGCCGATGGGCGGCCCCAGCTGGATGCCGATGGATTTCTGTTCGGCCTGCAGCAGCTGATCGGGCAAATCCGGCCCCTGGCTCCGGTGCTGGTGCTCGGACTGACGCCGGTGGATGAGCAGGCGATGCCCTTCGCCGATGTGCTCTGGTACGGGCTTGAGCAGGTGCGCCACTACGAAGGCCTGCTGGAGGAGGCCTGCCTGGAGGCGGATGTGCCCTTCCTGCCGCTACTCGACTCCCTGCTAGCCGACCCCGCCTGGCTGCACTGGCTCGGCCCCGATGGTCTGCACCTCAACAGCGAGGGGCACCGGCAGGTGTATGAGCGAGTGCGGCACTGGCCGGCGCTGCTGCGCTGGGCGGATCTGCAGCCGCTGCAGGGCAGCACACCCCTGGTCTGAGCGCCTCCCCCGGTTGGGGGATCGAGGCGGGCGCGGTGGGGGGAGCGACACGGGGTGGCAGGGCGCGGACCGTGGAAACACGGACCCCCACGGACCCCGACACCCATGCAAGCCCCTGCTCCCGAACGCAACGCCGAACTGCTGGCGGCCTATGGCCGCAACCCCAGCGCCGCCAACCGCAATGCGGTGGTGCACGCCAACCTGCCGCTGGTCTGGCGGCTGGCCCGGGAGGAAAGTCGGCGCAGCGGCCACAGCTTCGACGACCTGGTGCAGGTGGGCTGCATCGGCCTGATCAAGGCGGTGGAGCGCTTCGAAGTCCAGCGCGGCTCCACCTTGAGCACGGCGGCCTGCCCCTGGATCCGCGGTGCCATGCGCCAGTACCTGCGGGATCGCTGCCGCCCCCTGACCGGCAGCCATCACCTGTTGGACCTGGTGGGCCGGGGCCAACGGCTGCAGCACCAGCGCCTGCACCAGGGGCTGCAGCCCCTCCCACCTGAGGCCCTGGCCAAAGCCCTCGGCACCAGCCTGGAGCGCTGGCGCGAAGGCCTGAACCTGCAACGGGGTCTGCGGCTAGCCAGCCTGGATCAACCCCAGGGCGATGCAGACGGCGTGGCCCTGGTGGAGCTGCTGCCGGCACCGGAGGCCGACGGCACAGGCAGCACGGGCTATGGAGCCGCCATCCGCTGGGAGCAACGGCGACAGCTCTGGCGGGGCCTCAAGGGGCTGGAGCGCAGCCAGCGCCGACTGGTGCTGGGGCGGGTGCTGCTGCAGCGCTCCTGGCGGGAGCTGGGTCAGCAGCTGGGCCTCAGCGGCAAGGTGAGCCAGCGGCGCTGCCAGCAGGCCCTGGCCCAACTGCGGCAACGGCTTCAGGACAGCGAGCGGCCCGGCCCGCCGCCATCCAGGCCGGAGGTCAGACCAGCCCCAGCCCTTGGGCCAGCAGCATCGCCAACACGGCCGCCAGCAGGGTCTGAATGGCATTCACCAGTTCATTGCTGAGCCAGCTGCAGCGCTGCTGCAGATCGGCACCGATCCAGCTCTCCAGCAGCGTGGCCACCAGACCCACCAGGGCCACCAGCAGCCAGCAGCCACCATCGCTGAGCAGCCCCAGCCACAGCATCAGCGTCGCCATCACGGCGCTCCCCACCAGGCTGGCGACGGTGCCCTCCACACTGATGGCCCCCTCCGTGCCCGGCGGCACCGGCTTGAGGGTGGTGATCAACACGGTGTGCCGGCCCCAGCGCTTGCCGATCTCGCTGCCGCAGGTGTCCGCCAACTTGGCGGCGAAACTGGCGGCAAAGCCCAGCTGCAGCAGGGCCACCGGCGCACTGGGCAGAACGGTGAGCACCGCCAGGGCCGCTCCGGTGGCTGCGGAACCCCAGACGTTTTCCGGCCCGCGGCGGCCGCCCCGCGCCTCCGCCAGCCCCTGCTGCTGTTTGCGGCGGTAGCCCAGGCGCGTCACCAAAGAACCCAGGGCCAGATACAGCACCACGGCCCACCAACCGGGCCAATCCAGGCTGCCCAGCAGCAAGGTGCCGAGCACCCCCGCATGCACCCAGCCAGCGGGGGTCAGCACCGGCAAGCGCTGGGCGGCGGCGATCAGCACGGCGTTGATCACCAGGGCCACGAACCAATGCTGCAGGCGCTCCGGACTGGCCAGCACCAACAGTTCGAGCATGGGGATCGGTGCGAAGACGCCTGCAAACTATGTGTTGCACTGCCCTAAGGGACGGCCGCAGCGGCGACTCCGGCAGCGGATAATCACGCCAACGGCCAGCCGATCAGCGCCATGGTGTTCAACTCCAAGGGCAAGTTCTTCCTCAACCTGGATGAGAAGGGCACGGCAACCCCGGTGACCGTGGCCCCCGTGGCCAAGCCGGCCCCCAAGGCCGAGGCCAAGCCCAAGGCCGCGGCACCGGTGTCGATCCAGGCTCCGGCCGCCAGCGGAGCACCGGCAACAGCGAGCACCATCAGCGCCGCTCCAGAAGCGACCACAGCGCCCCAGGGCCAGGCGCTCACCACAGCTGAAGCCATCGCCGCCGAACTGGCCGCCGCCCAGGCGGCCCGCCCCGTGGTGGTGGATTCCACCTTCGCGCCGGACTGCCTCACCCCCGGCGGGGCCCTGCCGATGCGCCGCCGCCGTGGTGGCGCCAATCTGGCGGGTTTCCGCGCCATGGCCGGCGGCCTGTTCGGCAAGACGTAAGAACTGCGCTCAGCAGCGGGTCTGGCCCCAGCGCCACTGGGCCAGCCCCGCCATGGCGGCGACCGCCGCAGTGGAACTGCGCAGGATGCGCGGACCCAGCTGAAGCGGCTGCCATCCAGCGACCTGGGCCTGCTGTTCTTCCACCGCACTCCAGCCCCCCTCCGGGCCGCAGGCCAGCCACACCGCAGCCGAAGCAGGGTCTAGAGCCTGGTCGGGCAACAGGTCGGCCAGCTGCGGGAGCTGGGGCTGCCGGGTGGTGGCCCAGAGCCGCAGGGCCGTTGATGCTGCAGGCTCGGCCAACACCTCCTGCAGGGGCTGGGGATCGTCGATGCAGGGGAGCCAAAGGCGCTCGCACTGCTCCGCCGCCTCCGCGGCGATGCTGCGCCACCGCTCCGGCTTGAGCTGACCGAGCACCACGGTGCGCTCACACAACAGCGGGATCAGGCGGTCCACCCCCAGTTCCACGGCCATGCGCACCACCAGCTCGAAATCGCGCTTCACCACGGCCACCGCCAGCACCAGCGCGGGCTGAGGGGCAGGCTGCTGCAGCGCGGGTTGCGCCAGGGACTGCAGCAGTTGGGCGTGGTCGGCATCGTGCAACTGGGCCTGCCAGAGCGAACCCTGGCCGTCGATCACCGCAAAGCCATCCCCCGGGCCGAAGCGCAGCACACGGGTGAGGTAGCGGCTTTCGTCCGGGCTGAGGCTGAGCATCCCGGCGGCCGCCGCCTCCAGCCGCGAAGGCGCGATCAACAACCGACGCTGCTCACGCACCACGGCTCAGGCATCGGGGTCGGTCAGGTCAAACGGGCTGGCGGGGGTCTCCTCCACCGGCCAGTCCTCGTTGACGCCGCCGATCACCAACTCTTCGATCTGCACCACATCCGTGTCCAGCTGGCGCAGGGTGTTGATCAACACGTCGAGGGCGAGGGCATCGCTGGTGCCGAGGTCGAGCCAGCAGCGGGCCCACTCACCGTGGTACTCCGGTTCGCCCATGTTGTGCATCAGGGCCGGCAGGGCCCGGGCGGCCGAGTCCTGGTCGTAGCCCATCCAGCTGAGCTCGGCCCCCTCCTCCTGCACCTGCAGGTTCTCAGCGTTGAAGCCCCCGAGCTTGCCCAGGAAAAACCAGCTGTCGAACACCGTGTCCACGTAGCCACGCTCCCCCTGGCCGGGGGCATGGCTGAAGCGCAACCAAATCCAGCAGTTGAACGGATCGACTTCGCGGAATCGGATCTCCATCGGCGAACCACGCCCAGCAAGTGCCTCCATCAAACATGCTGGGGGTGCCACCAGCCACGGCGCCCCCTCGATGCTGGAGCTCCGCTCGCTGCGTTATCAGCCCGCCACGGCAGCGGATCCGGTGCTGCGGGACATCAACCTCTGCCTTCCCATCGGCCAGGCGGCCCTGGTGGCGGGGCGCAGCGGTTCGGGCAAATCCACCCTGCTGGAGCTGATCTGCGGCCTGGCCGAGCCCAGCGACGGAGCCATCCACTGGCAGGGGGAAGCCCTCAATGCCCGCCAGCGACGCTGGCTGTGCGGACTGGTGTTTCAGTTCCCGGAGCGCCATTTCCTCGGACTCAGCGTGGGGCAGGAGCTGAAGCTGGGGCAGCGGCGCCTGCCCTACGAACGGGCGGAGGCGGTGCTGAAGCAGGTGGGGCTGGAGGCGGTGTCGTTCCAGCAGGCCCCGGAACGGCTCAGTGGCGGCCAGCAGCGACGGTTGGCCCTGGCGGTGCAACTGCTGCGGGATCCACGGGTGCTGCTGCTGGATGAACCGACCGCCGGCCTGGATTGGTCGGTGCGCGATGACATCCTCGAGCTGCTGGTGCAGCTGAGCCAGGAGCGGGTGGTGCTGGTGGTGACCCACGAACCGGAATTGTTCACCGGCCTGATCCCAACGCAGCAGTGTTGGACCCTGCAGCAGGGGGTGCTGCATCCGGCGCTGCAGCCCGCCTGAAGCCCGCCCGCGGCTGAATACAGTGCGCCGACGGGATGGCGCGCGCCGAGGAGACAGGGGATGGCGGATCGGTTGGTGCGGGCGACGGCGGCCGGTGGAGGGATCCGCCTGGTAGCTGTGAGCACAAGCACCACGGCTCGCTACGCCCGGCGCCGCCATGGCCTGTCGTATCTCACTACTGCGCTGTTGGGCCGAGCCATGACCGCCGGCCTGCTGCTAGCCAGTTCGATGAAGGTGCGCCACGGGCGCGTCAATCTGCGCATCGCATCCGATGGCCCGCTACGGGGCCTCATGGTGGATGCCGGTCGCGATGGCACGGTGCGCGGCTACGTGGGCTGCCCCGATCTGGAGCTCGACCTGGTGAGCGACGCCGAGGGCCAGCACCACTTTGATTTCCGCCAGGCCACCGGCACCGGGTATCTACACGTGGTGCGCGACCTGGGGGAAGGCGAGCCGTTCAGCTCCACGGTGGAACTGGTGAGCGGCGGCATTGGCGAGGACGTGGCCTCCTACCTGCTGCACTCCGAGCAAACCCCCTCGGCGGTGTTTGTGGGGGAGCAGATCGACAGCCGCGGTCTGCACCAGTGCGGCGGGGTGCTGGTGCAGGTGCTGCCGAAGGCGGCGCAGGAGCCCGCGCTGGTGGCCCTGCTGGAGGAGCGCTGCCGCGAGATCACCGGCTTCAGCCAGAAGCTGGCGGCCTGTGAGGGCAACCTGCAGGCGCTGCTACTGGAGGTGTTCCCGGATCTGGATCCACAACTGCTGGAGGACGCCGAAGCCAGCCAGGAGGTGACCTTCCATTGCCCCTGCAGCCGCAAACGCAGCGTCAACGCCCTCAAGCTGCTGGGGCGCGAGGAGCTCAGCCAGATGCTGCAGGAGGACGGCAGGGCCGAACTCACCTGCCACTTCTGCAATGAGGTGTACGACGTGGGGGCCGGCGAACTGCAGGAGCTGATCGACGAGCTCAGCGCCAACGCCGCTTAGCCGGGCGCATCTGGCAAGCAGGCCTGCTTGGCGATCAGGAGAGCGTGTTGATGGCCCGGGCCACGATCACGATGAAGATGCCGGTCATGCAGAGGCTGTGGAGCATGTGGGCCACCTTGAGGCGAGGTCCGAGCACCCCATGGCCCTCCGGTGCGCCGAAGGTGTTGCTGGCCACCATGGCGAAAAACAGGTAGTCGATGAACCCGGGGGTCCAGCGGGTGGTGCCGAAGGCCAGACCTTCGAACGCCTCCTCCGGAAACAGCAAACCGGGGGGAATCGGCGGGGCGTTGCCCTCAGCGGTGTTGGCAGCAGCGGCGCGCAGGGCGAGGGCCTGGCCCCGCAGCGGGTAGTCGAGGTACCAGTACCAGAACACGAAGATGAGGCCAATCACCACGTAGAGCCCGATGGCCTCCAGCAGCAGCTCGTAGGAGTTCACGTTGGCCTCCACGATCGCCACGTTGATCAGCACCAGATTCACGAGGAACTGCAGCGTCGCCAGGAGGCCCAACAGCCGCAGCCCGCGGCGGGCGGGGCAACGGCCCCGCAGCAACCCCGGCAAGATCCACAGCAGGAACCAGGCCCAGAACAGACCCAGGCTGATCCGATAGAGCAGCGCCAGGGCGGCCATATCCACATGGGCCGAGCCCACCGCCATCGGAGGGGCCTGCGCCAGATCCACAAACAACCGGCGCCGCAGCAGCCCATCGATCAGGGACGACCCCACCAGGGCCCCCAGGTAGGGGGCGGCCGTACGGGCCGAGGGAACCGTGGACATGGCGGCGACCCCGCGGACACTCTTGGGGCCCCCAGCATGTCCACGGCGGCGGCATCCCGCTGCGGGGGTCAGGATGAAGCGGGAGTATGGCCACGATGACCTGTGGGGGCTCTGACCAGGGTTAGTCAGACCCTGCAGAGCAGCACGAACAACTCCCCTCCGCTCTTTCGGGAGCAGGCACAACCCAAGCGGTCGACGGGTCCCCGATCAGCCCGACAGACAGTCAGTCCGACAGACAGTCAGCCCGTCAGGCGATCAACAGCGCCCCGAGCACCAGCAGCACCAGGGCCGGCAGGCTTTGCACCTGCTGCGGATCGAGGGGCAGACCCAGGGGCAAGGCGGGGTCCAACAGGCGCAGCATCAGACCCCCGAGCAGCAGGCCAACGCTCAGCAGCAGGACGCTCCAGCCGGCGGCCGGGAGCAAACGACTGGTGCGGCGCTGCAGGGACACCACCGACAGCACCGTGGCCAGGGCCAGCACAAGTTCGGCATTGCTGGCGGGCAACACCAGCAACAGGCCCAGCATCACCACCCCGGCGGCCAGGGGCAGCCAACGCTGTGGCCCCTGCGCCAGGCCAAGGGTCGGCAAGCTCAGGCTGGGGACTGACCAGCTGGGCTTGGGCAAGCTCGGCAGGCTGGGCAGCGACGCCAGGCTGGGGCGAGCCGGAGGCACCTTGACGCTGGGGCGTGCCGCCTCACGCTCGGACGCGTTGAGGGCGGCGGAGCTCACCTTGCCCTGCTGACGCTCCTTGAGCCGATCCATCAGCACGGCGTCGTACGCCGCTTCAATGCGGGCACGGGCTTGGGGGTCGTCACCCACCTCCTCGAGCCGCTGCTGCTTGGCAGCCTGCACGGCATCAAAACTGGCCTCTGGGCCGATGCCCAACCGCTCGTAGGGGCTGGCCGGACTGGGCTGGGACGCGCTGCCGGTGGGTTCTGCTCCCTGGTTCATCGGTGGCGGCCAGGCGCACGAGGCTGACCCAGCGTAGTGAGAAGCGAGGGGATCAGAACAACGGCTCGCTGTGCCGGTAACCAGCCTCCAGTTGCAACTGGCGACGTTGCCGATCGGCCTCTTCACAGGGCAACCAGCAACGGTGCTTCAGCAGGGGCATCTGCGGCGGCAGGTGGCTGCCCTCGCGCATCTCCACGCGGGCCCCACCGGGCACGAACGCCACGTAATCACTGCCGCCGTCCGCCCGGGGGCGTACCAGCCAAAGGGGTCTCGCCATTGCCAGAACCACCGGTGTGACCTTTTGTTGTAATCAATTCTGGCGGGGCGCTGCCTCCGCCGTGGGCGTGGTCGCCACCTACAGGGCGATCGGCTCCACCCCGCTCACCACCGGTGCCACGGCACTGAGCTCCAGGTCGGGGTGGTCCTCCCGCAATTGGTTCAGGTTCCACTCGTTCTTGAACAGCAGCACCGGCCGGTCCCAGGCATCGCGCACGATCTTGCAGTTGAAAATGCGGCCCACCGCCTCCAGCGCCGGCCAGCCCCCCACCACCCAGCGGGCCACGCTGAACCCCAGGGGTTCGAGACGCGTCTGCACGCCGTATTCGTTCTCCAGGCGGTACTGCACCACCTCGAGCTGCAGCTGACCCACCGCGGCCAGGATCGGATCGCGCTTGCTCTGATCGGTGTCGTAAAGGATCTGGACAGCGCCCTCCTCGCGCAACTCGTTCACCCCCTTGCGAAAGCTCTTGAAGGCGGAGGGGTTGGGGTTGCGCAGCCAGGAGAAAATCTCCGGGCTGAAACAGGGGATGCCCTCGTACTCCACCTTGGGCCCCAAATAGAGGGTGTCGCCGATGGCAAACATGCCCGGATTGTTGAGGCCGATCACATCGCCGGGGTAGGCGTCCTCCACCACTTCACGGTCCTGGCCGAACAGCTTCTGGGGCCGTGAGAGGCGGATGGTCTTGCCGGTGCGGGCGTGCTGCACCGTCATGTCCTTCTCGAACTTGCCGCTGCAGACCCGCACGAAGGCCACCCGGTCGCGGTGGCGAGGATCCATGTTGGCCTGCAGCTTGAACACAAAACCGCTGAACCCCGGCGCCACCGGGGCGATCTCTCCGGCACTGCTGCTGCGGGGTGCGGGCCTCTGGGCCAGCTCCAGGAAGGCATCCAGGAAGGGACGCACGCCGAAGTTGGTCATGGCCGAGCCAAAGAACACCGGGCTCAGTTCACCGGCGTGCACCAGCTCCAGATCGAGTTCATTGCCGGCCGCCTCCAGCAGTTCCAGCTCCTCGATGGCCTGATCCAGCAGCTCCGGCTCCACCACGCCGCAGCGGCGGGCTTCCTCCACGCTCAAAAGTTTTTCCTCGGAGGCGCGACCCCGCTCGGCACGCTCAAACAGGATCACCTGATGGCTACGGCGATCGATCACGCCGCGGAAGCGATCGCCGCTGCCGATGGGCCAATTCACCGGCCAGCAGGCCAGGCCCAGGTCCTGTTCGATCTCATCGAGCAGCTCGAGGGGCTCGCGCCCCGGGCGATCCATCTTGTTGATGAAGGTGAAGATGGGGATGCGCCGCATGCGGCACACCTCGAACAACTTGCGGGTCTGGGGTTCGAGGCCCTTGGCGGCGTCCTCGAGCATCACCGCGTTGTCGGCGGCCGCCAGGGTGCGGTAGGTGTCCTCCGAAAAGTCCTGGTGGCCGGGGGTGTCCAGCAGGTTGATCGTGCTGCCGCTGTAGTCGAACTGCAGCACCGTGGAGGTGATCGAAATGCCGCGCTGCTTCTCCAGCTCCATCCAGTCGGAGGTGACCTTGCGCTGCTCCCCCTTGGCCTTCACCGCCCCGGCCTGTTGGATCGCACCGCCGTAGAGCAGCAGCTTTTCGGTGAGGGTGGTCTTGCCGGCGTCGGGGTGGGAAATGATCGCGAAGTTGCGGCGCCGCGACACCGCCTCAGCGAGCGCCTGCAACTCGGGGGTGGGGGTGCTGCTGGTCATCGGCTCAGCCTGCCAGGCGGCCCCACACCTCCACGTAGCGATCCTCGAGGGGCGCCACCTGGAGCTCCCTTGCCAGGTCCGCCGCCTGCACCTGCTGGGCCACCTCCTCAGGGGTGAAGGCCGCATGCAGGGAGGCCATGTAGTCGTGCTGGAGCACCTCGGGCGCCCCGGAGGCATGGCGCTCCAACAACACCTGCGCAGCTGCGGAGTCGGCAGGCCGCCGTAGATCCTTGACATAGACGCAAGCCCCTGGTGCTCCGAGCTGGCGCAGGGATCGCCACAGCACAGCGGGATCGTGCAGGTGGTGCAGCAGGCTGTTGCTCACCACGGCACTGAAGCCGCCGGGCAGGGCCGGATCCGGCAGACGGCTGAGCCGGAACACCAACCGCCCGGGCAGATCCAAGGCCCCACGGCTGCGGCGCTGCAGCTCCAGCTGCGCCAGCTCCAGCATGGGGGCAGACCCATCGATCCCAAGCACCTGGGCCTGCGGGTCCAGCCCCGCCAGGCGGAAACTGATGTTGCCGGGGCCGCAGCCCAGGTCGATCACCCGAGGGCCAAGCCCAGCGGGGAACAACTGCCCCAGGCGGGTGATCACCGCCCCATCGCTGGCGTTGAAATCCGCCGCGGCATAGGCGGCCGCCTGGTGGCGACCCTCCATCAACTCCGGCTCGGGAACGCGCTCCATGACTGGGATGCGGCCACCCATCCTGGCGGGACAACCCCAGCCACCGTCAATGGTGGCAACGGCTGCTTGCAGACCCCACCAGTGGCGTTATGGTGCCGAGCACGCCCCGCCGCAAGCCGCCTGTGACCCTGTCTGTTCCTGGAGCCAGCACCACGGTTGCAACCAGCATCACCCCCCCGGTTTCAACCGAGATCAGTTCCGAGCCCAGCGCCCTGAACGGCCCCAGGCCTGACTTCCCCGCCACGGCGCCGGCGGCCAACCCCGTCTTCTACCGCACCTACTCCCGCAAGACCCTCCAGGGCCGTGAGAGCTGGCATCAGGTGGCCGAACGCAACCTGGAGGGCCTGCGCAAGCTGGGCAACCTCAACCCGGAGGAGGTGCAGCTGCTGCGGCGCATGCAGCAGGAACAAAAGGCCCTGCCTTCCGGCCGCTGGCTGTGGATCGGCGGCACCCCCTGGATCGAGCAGCAGCACAACTTCTCGGGCGCCTACAACTGCACCTCCACCAACCTGGTGGATTGGGAAGCCTTCGGTCTGATGATGGACCTGGCGATGATGGGCTGCGGCACCGGCGCCATCATTGAGCCGTACCTGATCGGCCAGCTGCCGGCGGTGCGCAACCAGCTCACCATCACTGGCGTCAGCGACATTGGCGCCACCCCCGCCGGCCAGCGCCAGGACAACACCACCCACAGCATCGAGGGCCAGCGCGTCCACATCAAGGTGGGCGACACCCGCCGCGGTTGGGTGGATAGCTATCAGCTGTTGCTCGATCTCTGCAGCGACGAGCGCTTCGACGCCAGCACCCCCATCGAAATCTCGGTGGACCTCTCCGACGTGCGGCCCGTGGGCGAAACCCTCAAGGGCTTCGGCGGCATGGCCAACCCGGTGAAGTTGAAGGATCTGTACGGCCGCGTGGCCCAGATCCTCAACAAGGCCCAGGGCCGTCAGCTCACCTCCGTGGAGTGCTGTCTGCTGATCGATGAGGCCGCCGTGACAATCGTGGCCGGCAACATCCGCCGCAGCGCCGGCATGCGCCAGTTCGCCGCCGACGACACAGCCGCCTCCAGCGCCAAGGACAACCTCTGGCAGCAGGACAGCGATGGCAACTGGCGCATCGACCCCGAGCGGGACGCGCTGCGTATGGCCAACCACACCCGCGTGTTCCACAGCCGCCCCGACCGCGCCACCGTGCTCGAGGCGGTGACCAAGCAGTTCCAATCCGGTGAAGGGGCCATCCAATTCGCCCCGGAGGCGATCGCCCGCTCCAACGCCGACCTTCTGCCCACCCCGGAGCTGCGGGCTGAGTTCATCGAGATCTACTGCGACCAGGGCCGTGAGGAGGCGGGGCGCTGGCTCACCACCCATCACCCCGAGATCAGCGCCAAGGAGCTGGAGCACCGCCTCGGCCGCTACGGCCTCAACCCCTGTGGCGAGATCCTCGGTGCCGACTTCCACTGCAACCTGGCGGAAATCCACCTCAACCGCATCGACCCCGATGATTTGGTGTCCCAGGAGGAGGCCTTCACCGCCGGTGGTCTGGCTGTGGCCTGCCTGCTGAACCACCGCTTCGAGGTGGAGCGCTACCGCCAGAGCCGGGCCTGGGATCCGATCGTGGGCGTGAGCTTCACCGGCCTGTTCGACTTCTTCGTGCACGCCTTCGGCACCCCCTGGCTCAAGTGGTGGGAAGCGGGCCGCCCCGACACCGAGGAGGGCCGGAGCTTCAAGGCCAAGGAAGCCGAGTACCTGAGCCGTTGGAAGGAGATCGTCAACAAGGCGGTATGGGAATACTGCGACCGCCAAGGCCTGCGCCGCCCCAACCGCTGCACCACCGTGCAGCCCGCCGGCACCAAGAGCCTGCTCACCGGTGCCTCCCCCGGTTGGCACCCCCCCAAGGCCCAGCGCTTCATCCGCCGCATCACCTTCCGCAAGAACGATCCGGTGGCCCTGGCCTGCATGGACTACGGCTACACGATCGTGCCCTCCCAGAGCGACAAGGATGAACTGGGCCGCCTGCTGGACGATCCGTTTGATCCCCGCTGCACCGAGTGGCTGGTGGAGATCCCCACGGAGGTGAGCTGGGCCAACATCCCCGGCGCCGATGCGGTGGAGATCAACAACTTCTCCGCCATGGCCCAGTTCGACTTCTACATGCAGGTGCAGCAGCACTACACGGCCCACAACACCTCGGCCACCGTGGAGTTCCGCGAGCACGAGATCGAACCGCTAGCCGACGCCATCCACCAGGCGATCGACAACGGCCAGGGCTACATCTCCGCCGCCCTGCTGGCCCGCTTCGATGCCAACGCCACCTTCCCCCGACTGCCGTTCGAGCCCATCGATCAGACCACCTACGAGCAGATGCAGACCGCGGTTGTGGAGCGGCGCCGCACCCACGACTTCTTCGAGGCCCTGCAGCGCTACGACGGTGGTGAACTGATGGAGGCGGGCCCCGCCGGCTGCGACTCCGACAAGTGCCTGCTGCCGCTGGCCAAGCCGGAGAACTGAGGTCGCGATGGCCCTGCGCTCAGCCCTGGCGCTGACGCTGCTGACTGGTGTGACGGGTGGGCTGCTGCAGCTCACCCCCAGACCGACACAGGCCCAAGCCCAGAACCAGACAGCAACAACAACACCCCCAACAACGGAAGCCGCCCCACCGGATCGGCCTTCGCCGCCAGATCGTCTCTCGCCGCCAGATCGTCCCTCGCCGGCAGTGGCCTGCCGCCGCAGTGGCCTGGCGGAGCATCCCCTGCGGGACAACCAGGGGGCCGCCCTCTTCTATTACGGGCTACCGCTGGAGCTGTTGGATGCGGAGCAACGGGCCTTTCTGGGCAGCCTGTTCAAAGGGGCGGCCGGCTGCACGCTCTCAGCCGGCGCCGCGAGGCTTGGGGGCCAGCCGGGGATGCTGGTCACCCTGGCCTATGCCGATGGGGTGAGCCTGCAGGCCTTCTGCCGGGGCAACTCCTTCAAAACCTGCCTGGTGCGCAGCCGCCAGGCCAACGATCCATCCCCCGCCTGGTCAGCCGGGGTTCTGCAGGTGGTCAAGCCCGCCAATGGCGGCACCGCTGCTCCCGCCAACCTGGAGACGGTGGAGATCGAAGTGGTGAGTAGCGACCCCAGGCAGCCCGGCAAGGGGAAGCTCCAGCCCCTGGGCAGCTTCCGCGCCCCAGCTCAGCTGCTGCAGGCTCAGCCCGATGGGCTCTGAGTGAGCAGATCGAGGGCCACCGCCACCTGCTCCAGCAGTTCGCAGCAGCGGTCGTAATGGCGATCCGGAGCCAGGCTCACGGGCAGGGTCTCAATCAAATCCGCCAGCTCGCGGGTCCGCAGGGCCAGCAGGTTGGTGGAGAGCACAGCCATGGTTCCAGCGACCCACGGTCGCTCGCGCTACTCCAACCATGAAAGCCAGTCGCACTCGCGTCGCATGCGACGCGCCAAAGGCCGTTGCTGCCATGGGAAACTGGCAATGGCCCCAAGGGTCGGCCGCTGGAGGGGTGGTCGAGTGGTTGATGGCTCCGGTCTTGAAAACCGGCGAGGCGAAAGCCTCCGTGGGTTCGAATCCCACCCCCTCCGTTGCCCGGCCTCGACTGGCCCGTCGATTCACAATCTCTTAAGGCCGCTGCAACAGCGCTTGAAGCCTGAACAGCAGCGATCGACACATTGAGGCCCAGGCGTTGGCGCTTCGATGGAGCTGCCGAAGCGACATCCATGGCCTACGAACCCGGAACCAGTGAGTGCCGCGTGCTGATCGACAGCAAGGCCCAGCTCGAGCTGATCCTGCTCAACCTGGCCAAGCTGGAGAACACCGAAGCCATCCGCCAGCAACTGGTGGCGGTGTACAACCAACTCGAAGAGCTCCACGATCAACGCCGCCAGCAGCGCGGTTCCGATCGGGCGCCTGCGTTGCTCTAATCAGAGCAGTTGCGCGGTGGCCCCGGTGGTCAGACCCCTCGGAGCCCTGGTGCTGCTGCTGACGGCCCTGGCGATCCCCATCCTGGGGGTACAACCTCAGGTGATCCGCCTCAAGGCCAACCAATCCATCGACGCGGCGGACGCCCAGCTCAAAGCCCAGGGCTGGCAGCCAGCAGGCGATCCCGGTCTGCAGCCATTCGAACGGGAGCTGTCGGGCAATCGCCTGACCAGCCTCAGCGGTTGTTCCGGCACGGGTGCCGGCTTCTGCCGCTACGACTACCGACGGGGTCGCCAACGGTTGGAGGTGATCACCGTGGCCGGCCCCGACGGCTCCGGGTTGGTGCAGCGCTGGAGTGAGACCCCTAACTTGGCGCGATGACCATCCACCCCGATGCTCTTCGATAACGACAAACGGCCGGCCTGGCTGAACTGGCTGTTCCTGGGGATCTTCCTCTGGAGCTCCTGGCAACTGGCGGGGATGTGGTTCAGCCAACTGCACGGCGGCTGACTCTGTGGGCGTCGATCGGGCCCCAGGCCCGGGGCATCAACGGCGCTTGGCGGGGCGGGCCGGCGGCTTGGGGGGTGCAGGAGCCAACACAGCACGCACCAGACGCACCAGGCCCGCCACCAGCAGCAACAGCGCCAACAGAGCCAGCGCCACCAGCAGCAGCACGCCCAGGAGCTGCAGCACCCCGGCCAGCAGCTGCGAAAGCCCGCCGATCAGGTGTCCGAGGGCCGTGCTCAGCAGCAGCAGGCTGTCGAGATCGACCAGCTCGGGCAACTGCAGCAGCAGCACCAACAGACCGATGCCCCCTGCCATCAGCAACAGGGCCTCGAGGATCTTGCGCGACCGGGGGGGCTGACGGCGGCGGCGGAACACCGTGCGCTCGCCGGGCACGCTGGGGCCTCCACGACCACCAGAACGACCACCACCGCGGCCACCGCCCACCACCTTCAATCGGTCGCGCCGGCTCATGGCTCCAAGCGGTAGCCGGCCCCGTTCATCCAGCGTTCGAACTCCACCAACACCAGCTCGTTGGGGCAGTCCACCAGGCTGAGATCACCGACGCTGCAGTCACCCTGGCCGCCGTGATGGAGCGACAGATGGAAGTCGCCGCCGCTCAGGCCGCACACCTCCGGATCACTGCGAACCACCACATCCAGGCAGGCCCCCAGGCGAATCACACGACGGCGTAACTCAGACCAGGTCAAGGGGCTCATGGCGTCGACGCCAGTGTGGAGGGGATGACGCGCGCGTCAACCTCAGCGCTGCGGCGAGGAGACGGCGGTGGGATTGGCGGCTGGGGAGGAGGCGGGTTTGTGCAGGGGCAGCAGGGCGCTGACCACCGCCGACAGCACCAGCACCCCCACCCCCACCAGTGGTGCAGCAATGCGCTGGGCTAGGGGTTGGCGGTGGCGCAGCTCACGACGACGCAGGGGCTGCAGGGGGGGCTGCTCAAACGGCAGGGCGATGCGGGGATCCAGCCGCAACTGATCGAGGCAGCGCACCAGATCCGCCAGTTCCGCGTCATCCAGCAGCAGGGTGAGGGGCGCGGTATCGGGCTGGCTGCTGCGCAGTTCCAGCTGATGGCGGCCCGACTGCGGACAGATCGCCACCGGGTCGGTGTCAGCGCCGCAGGTGCGGGGCACCCCGCTCAGCAGCTGACGGGCATAGGGCAGCACGGCCGCCACCATCGCCTGCAGATGCTCACGCTTGCCCTCCAGCTCGGTGTGGCCCGCCAGATCCAGGCTGAAGCCCGTGAGGATGCCGATGGTCTGCTCGTTCTGGCCGGCGGACAGGTCCGGCAACCCCTCCACCTGCAGGCGGCAGCTCGTCTGTTCGTAGCGGTTGGTGAGTTTCATCCCGGGTTCCGGCTCAAATCCAGCTCAAATCCAGCTCAGACCACAGGGTCCATCAGGGAGGCCTTCAGCCGTTCAAAACCGCCGGGGCCGGCGCTGAAGGCCATGGCCTGGATCAGTTCCCGGCTGAGGCTGGGGCCCTGCTCGGGATCCAGCAGCCGCTGCACACCGCCCCGGCGCAAGTTGAAACGCTCCCGCAACAGCTCCCCGAGACGGCTCTCGAACAACTGCCAGCGCTGGGCGCTCAGCTGGGGCGGCTCGGCCGCAGACAGCAGGCTGCGCAGCATCGGATAGAGCCGATCCGACAGGGCATTGAGGATGCGGATCAGGGCGTCGGTTTCCGCCGGGCTGGGGAGTTCGCGGCGGGTGGTGCGCCGCAACGGGTTGCTGCAGCGGCGTTTCCACAGCTCCACCCGATTGGGGAGCAGGTCAGTGAACCCCATCTCCTCGCTGAGCCACACCATGGCCTCTCCACCATTGAGATCGAGGGCTTCGGCGCAGAGCAGCATCAGGTCAAGGCGCTCGATCCCCCGCCTGGGCAGGGGGCGCTGGGGGTGCGATGGGGCATCGGCCATGGCTGCGATACTGCCAGCTGTGGCGCCTATCCGTCGACCATGCCCGCCATCGATCTGCGCCAGCACGTGCGGGACATCCCCGACTTTCCCAAGCCTGGGATCTTGTTTCGGGACATCACACCGCTGATGCGCAGCCCCTCCGCCTGGCAGGAGGTGATGCGGCAAATGGGGGCCGTGTGCGAGCGACTGCAGCCGGATCTGATCGTGGGGATCGAATCGCGGGGCTTCATCGTGGGCACCGCCCTGGCCACCGCCCAGGGCATTGGCTTCAGCCCGGTGCGCAAACCGGGCAAGCTGCCCGGCACGGTGATTGGCGTGGACTACAGCCTCGAATACGGCAGCGACCGGCTCGAGATCCTTCCCGATGGCTTCGAGCAACGGCCGCGGGTGTTGATCGTCGATGACCTGCTGGCAACCGGCGGCACCGCCGCCGCCTGCTCCGAGCTGGTGGCGGCGGTGGGCGGCGAGCTCTGCGGCTTCGCCTTCATCGTGGAACTGGCGGATCTGGCCGGCAAAGCCAAGCTGCCCAGCAGCGTGCCCGTGGACTCCCTGATCGTTTACTGAGACGACTCCTGCAGGGCCTGCCAGGTCCAGAGTTGATCGAGCTGCTCCACGCTGATCAGCCCGTAACGCCACAGCACCGCCGGCAGGGGTGCCTGCTCCAGCTGGGATTGCTTCAGCCCCAGCTCAAGGGCGTTGTCACTCAGGCCCAGGTCCTGGCGCAAATAGCGCAGCAGCGGTTCCGCCGGGGGCGGCTGGGGCGAGCTGGTGATCACCATCGAAGCGCTGACCGGCAGACCCACCGGGATCACCCATGCTGATCAGCGCGGCAGCAGACCGCAAGGCCCCAGCGTCATGGCCCCGAGGCTGAGGCGCCGCAGCATGGGAGAGCGGGCCAGGGCCGCCAGGGCGAGCCGGCGCAGCGGCAGCAGCAGCGGGTTGCGGTTGGAGAACAGTCGCACCAGGGCGTCGGTGGCCAGCAGCACCATCACGATGTCGAGCCCCCGGCGACGGGCGTAGCGCCGCGGCAAGCGGCGGGCGGCCAGGCGACCCGCCACCACCCGCTGGGCCAACTGATGCAGGGCCTGCACATCGCGCCAGCAGAGATTCAGCCCCTGACCCCCCACCGGATGGGAGCGGTGGGCCGTCTCCCCCACCAGCACCACCGGACCGCGGTGCAGGGGCCAGGCCAACTCCAGAGCCAACGGGAAGGCGCGGGGCTGGTCGAGCAGCACCTCCGGTTGCAGGGTTTCCGGTAGGGCGGTGGTCAAGGCCTCCAGAAACGCCACCGGCTCCAGCTGCTCCAGGCGCCGCAGCTCCGCCAACGGAGCGCTCCAAACCAGCTGAAAGGATTGACCACCCAGGGGCAACACCGCAAACGGGCCCTGGGGACGAAACAACTCCCAGGCTTGATCCGGGGCGGAGCCCCGCAGACCCACCTGCACCGTCAGGCAACCCTGGCGATAGGGGCGGCTCCAGTGGCGCAGGCCGGCGGCCTGGCGGCAGGGGGAGCGGTGCCCATCGGCCGCCACCACCAGGTCCATGCCAGACCGGCGCAAGGCCGCATCCCCCAGCTGCAGGGCGACGGCAGGCTGCTGGTGCAGGGCCTGCAGCAGCACCTGCATCAACGGTTGGTGCTGCAGGATCCAACCCACCGCGGGGTCCGTATCGCGAGGGCTGGATCGGGGCAGATCGGCGCCGGTGAAGCTGGTGTGATCGCCCGTGGCGCGGTCACACAACTCCAGGCGCCGAAACGGGGCCAGGTGCGGCAGCAGCGGTTCCCAGATCCCCAAGTGCTGCAGCAGCGTGCGGCTGGAGTGGGTGAGGGCGTAGGCACGGCTGCGGCAGGCCAGGGCCTCCGCCGAGAGGGGGTCGTCGAGCTGCACCCGCCAGCCCGCCTGGGCCAGGGCCAGGGCCGCGAGGGATCCCGTAGGGCCGGCACCAAGCACCTGGGCCTGCGGCACAGAGGTCGGCACCACGGGTCCCAACAGCCATCACAAAAAAACCGCAGCACGATTCTGTGCTGCGGTTCGGGGAAGTGCGCGGCCGTCGAGGCCGAGCTGGGGATCAGCCGATGCCCAGCAGACCGCGGGTGAAGGACTCACCACCCAGGGCCAGCTCAGTGGCGATCAGGGCAATGAAGCCCAGCATGGCGAGACGACCGTTCAGCTTCTCGGCGCGGTCGTGGAAGCCCCAACCGTTGTCGGCGTCCACCACGAGCATGCGGGGCTCACTGGCGAAGGCGTTGAGGCGACCGCCGTCTTCTTCGGTGACGGTGGCACCGCGGATCACGGCGGGGGCGGAGGGATTGGCCTGAACCATGGGGCTCCTTCGGAATACCCGAATTGTAACGCAATATTGCGCGATGTAACACTGCCGTTAAGCGTGGCCTGCGGGCGGCGGGGGCTCAGCGCAGCCGCCGCAGGCACAGCTCCTCGAAGGCCGGCCGCAACAGAAAGGGGTAGTCGCCCACCCACAGCTTGAGCTGGGGCAACCAGGCATCACTGAGGGCGCCCACGCGGGAAAAGTCAGGGCGCTCGCTCAGCACCAGACAGCGCACCACCATGCCGGTGCGAATCGCCTTGTGCTTCTTGTCGTAGGGGAAGCGGATGCTGCCCAGGTAGCCATCCTCATCCTCCAGCTCTAGACACAGCCAGGTGCGGCGGTTCTCCACCAGCTCCAGGCGCCCCTGTTTGTCGGTGGTTTCCTGGCGCCCCTCCACCAGCTCACGGGTGTAGAGGTCGGCCACCTCCCCCTCGAAGATCGCCCCGGCGGGGTAGCGGCGCAGGGTGGCGTTCTTGCGGCTGGCCTCCACGATCGGCCCCCAGAGCCAATACAACACAAAGGTGAGGCCCACCACGAGCATGATCGGGGCCGCCTGGCTGGACATGGCCACCCCCTGGCTGATCAGCAGCGAGATCACCCCGGCGATCACCGAAATGAACACCCGCTGCAGCAGCTTCTGGGGGCTGCCGCTGCAGGCGTTGAACTGCGGGCCGGTGGCCACGGCGGGGATCAGCCGCGGCAGCTCTCCGGGGCGGAGCGGAATCAACATGGCGCCAGTGTCGGCTCAGACTGCCGTCAGAGCAACCGCTCCAGGCCATACACCAGTCCCGGCAGCTGCCGCACCCGGCGCACCGTAAGCAGCACCCCGGGCATGTAGGCGGAGCGGTCGATGGTGTCGTGGCGCAGGGTGTAGGTCTCACCCGGAGCGCCGAACATCACCTCCTGGTGGGCCACCAGGCCCGGCAGTCGAATGGAGTGCACCCGCAGGCCGCTGTCGCGCTGGCCGCCACGGCTGCCCGCCAGGGTTTCGTGCTCCTCCACCTGGGGAGGGTTGAAGGTTTTGCCCAGCTCCTCCATCAGCTCGGCGGTTTTGATGCAGGTGCCGCTGGGGGCATCGGCCTTGCGGTTGTGGTGCAGCTCGGTGAGTTCGGCGAAGTCGTAGAAGCGGGCCGCCGCCGCCGCCGCCTGCTGGAGCAGCACCATGCCCACCGAGAAATTGGGAATCACGGCACCCCCCATGGAGGCCTTCGCGGCAAAGCCGGCCAGATCGGCCAGTTGCTCGGGCGAGAGGCCGGTGGTGCCGATCACCGGATGCACGCCATAGGCGATGGCCGCGCGGGTGTGCTCGTACACCACTGAGGGGTGGGTGAAATCCACCAGCACCGCGCCAGCGCCGGGGCCGTCGTTGCGCACCGCCTGGCTGGCCTGGCAGAGGCTGCCCTCGAAATCGGAGCAGATCGCCACCTCCAGTTCCCCGAGCCCCAGCTCCAGCCCCACATCCACCCCCTCCTTGCCTGGGGTGGTGTCGATGGCCGCCACGAGGCGGCAGTCGGGGGATTCGTGCACCGCCCGAACCACCTCAGCGCCCATGCGCCCCAGGGCGCCGGCCACCACCACGGCAATCGGCTGGCCGGCGCCGGCTTGAGGGGAAGCGCTGCTGCTGGCCATCGGTGGAGGGCGATGCGGTGGGATGAACCCGAGCCTATGGGGCCCCACAGGCCTTGTAACGGCTCGGCCCTCGGGCTCGCAGCGGCGAGGGGCCCTTCGTAGGCTGCTTCACATTGCTCAATCAGCGCGCATGTTCACGCAGGTCCGCTCCGCCTCCCGCCGCGTCACCCCCGCGGAGGTGAACGGTCGGGCTGTGATGCGGGCCGTGTACGTGGTGCTGGAGCCCCAGTATCAGAACGCCCTCACCCAGGCGGCCACGTCGCTCAACGATCAGAACGGCCCCCTGGCCATCGACCTCAGCGGTTACCTGATCGAGGAGCTGCGCGACCCGCAGAACTACGCCGACTTCTGCGCCGATGTGGCCGAAGCGGATGTGTTCATCGCCTCGCTGATCTTCATTGAAGATTTGGCCCAGAAAGTGGTGGAGGCGGTCGCCCCCCACCGCGACCGGCTCAAGGCCGCCGTGGTCTTCCCCTCCATGCCGGAGGTGATGCGGCTCAACAAGCTGGGCACCTTCTCCATGGCCCAATTGGGCCAGAGCAAGTCGGCCATTGCCGGCTTCATGAAAAAGCGCAAGGAGGCCGGTGGCGCCGGCTTCCAGGACGCCATGCTCAAGCTGCTCAACACCTTGCCGACGGTGTTGAAGTATCTGCCCGTGGAGAAGGCGCAGGATGCGCGCTCCTTCATGCTCAGCTTCCAGTACTGGCTGGGGGGAACGCCGGACAACCTGCGCAACTTCCTGTTGATGCTGGCGGATAAATACGTGTTCCCCCGCGGCAAGGGCGGCGACACTGCCGACCGGCCCGAACTGCAGGTGGCCGACCCCGTGGTGTTCCCAGACCTGGGCATCTGGCACCCGCTAGCGCCGGCGATGTTCGAGGACCTCAAGGAGTACCTCAACTGGAACGCCAGCCGCAAAGACCTCTCCGACAAGGCACGCCAGGGTCCGGTGATCGGTCTGGTGCTGCAGCGCAGCCACATCGTCACCGGCGATGAGGCCCATTACGTGGCCGTGATCCAGGAACTGGAATACCGCGGCGCCACCGTGATTCCGGTGTTCTGCGGCGGCCTCGACTTCACCAGACCGGTGAACGCCTTCTTCTACGACCCGATCAATCCCGACCAGCCCCTGGTGGATGGGGTGGTGTCGCTCACCGGTTTTGCCCTGGTGGGGGGGCCGGCCCGCCAGGACCACCCCAAGGCGATCGAGGTGCTGAAGAAGCTCAACCGCCCCTACATGGTGGCCCTGCCCCTGGTGTTCCAGACCACCCAGGAATGGGAGGAGAGCGACCTGGGTCTGCACCCGGTGCAGGTGGCCTTGCAGATCGCCATCCCCGAACTCGATGGCGCCATTGAGCCGATCGTGCTCAGCGGCCGCGACGACGCCACCGGCAAAGCCCACACCCTGCAGGACCGCGTGGAGGCCATCGCCGAGCGCTCGATCCGCTGGGCGTCGCTGCGCATCAAGCCCCGCAGCGAGAAGAAGCTGGCGATCACCGTGTTCAGCTTCCCGCCCGACAAGGGCAACGTGGGCACCGCCGCCTACCTCGACGTGTTCGGCTCCATCCATCGCGTGCTGGAGGAGATGCGCGCCCAGGGCTACGACGTGAGCGACCTGCCCGCCAACCCCAAGGCGCTGATGGAAGCGGTGCTCAAGGACCCCGAGGCCCTCGAGGGCTCACCGGAACTGGCCATCGCCCACCGCATGAGCGTGGAGGAGTACGAGCGGCTCACCCCCTATTCCGAGCGCCTGGAGGAGAACTGGGGCAAGCCCCCCGGCACCCTCAACACCGACGGAACCAACCTGCTGATCTTCGGCCGCCACTTCGGCAACGTGTTTGTCGGCGTGCAACCCACCTTCGGCTACGAAGGCGACCCCATGCGGCTGCTCTACTCCCGTAGCGCCAGCCCCCACCACGGATTCGCCGCTTACTACACCTATCTGGAGAAGGTGTGGGGCGCCGATGCGGTGCTGCACTTCGGCACCCATGGATCCCTGGAGTTCATGCCCGGCAAGCAGATGGGCATGAGCGAAACCTGCTACCCCGATTCGCTCATCGGTGCGCTGCCCAACCTCTACTACTACGCCGCCAACAACCCCAGCGAAGCCACGATCGCTAAGCGACGGGGCTATGCCGAAACCATCAGTTACCTCACGCCACCCGCCGAAAACGCGGGCCTCTACAAAGGCCTCAAGGAGCTGGGGGAACTGGTTGGTTCTTATCAGCAGCTGCGGGAGGGATCCCGTGGCGTGCAGATCGTGAACGCCGTGGTGGAAACGGCACGCCAGTGCAACCTCGATAAGGACGTGGAGCTGCCGGAGGTGGACGCCTCGGAGCTCGACCTGGACGGGCGCGACGGCGTGGTGGGTGCCGTATACCGCCAGCTGATGGAGATCGAGAGCCGGCTCCTGCCCTGCGGCCTGCACACCATCGGCAAGCCCCCCACCGCCGAGGAGGCCATCGCCACCCTGGTGAATATCGCCGCCCTCGAGCGCGATGAAGATGGCATCCGCAGCCTGCCGGCCCTGTTGGCGGAGAGCCAAGGCCGCACCATCGACGCGGTGTACCAGGGCAACGACGACGGCGTGCTCGCCGACGTGGAGCTCAACCGCGTGATCACGGAGACCTCCCGTGCCGCGGTTGGCGCCATGGTGAAGGCGGTCACCGGCAACGACGGCCGTGTGACCCTGAGCCGCAACTTCGGCTGGTTCTTCGGTCTGCTGGAGCGCTTCGGCTTCCAGCTGCCCAGCCCCTGGCTGGCCGCCTGCCGCAGCGCCGGCTTCCCCGATGTGGATCAGGCCGAGCTCGATAAGTTGTTTGGCTACCTGCAGTTCTGCCTGGAGCAGGTGTGCGCCGACCTGGAGATGCAGAGCCTGCTCCGGGCCCTCGACGGCGAATACGTGCTGCCGGGCCCCGGCGGCGATCCGATTCGCAATCCCGGCGTGTTGCCCAGTGGCAAGAACCTGCACGCCCTCGATCCCCAGGCGATCCCCACCCGGGCCGCCATCGCCGCCGCCAAAGGCGTCGTGGACAAGCTGATCGAGCGCCAGAGGCAGGAACAGGGCACCTGGCCCGAAACCATCGCCTGCGTGCTGTGGGGCACGGACAACATCAAGACCTACGGCGAATCCCTAGCCCAGATCCTCTGGTTCATCGGCGTCAAGCCCGTGCCCGATTCCCTGGGCCGGGTGAACAAGCTCGAGCTGATCTCCCTGGAGGAGCTGGGGCGGCCCCGCATCGATGTGGTGGTGAACTGCAGTGGCGTGTTCCGCGACCTGTTCATCAACCAGATGGCCCTGATCGACCAGGGCGTGAAGATGGCCGCCGAGGCCGATGAGCCCCTGGAGATGAACTTCGTGCGCCGGCACGCCCAGGAGCAGGCCGCCAAGGAGGGCATCTCCCTTCGAGATGCGGCCACCCGTGTGTTCTCCAACGCCAGCGGCAGCTACAGCTCCAACGTCAACCTGGCGGTGGAAAACAGCACCTGGGAGGAAGAAAACGAGCTGCAGGAGATGTACCTCTCCCGCAAGACCTTCGCCTTCAACGCCGACAACCCCGGCGAGATGAACCAGAAGCGCGAGGTGTTCGAGTCTGTGATGAAGACCGCCGACGTGACCTTCCAGAACCTCGACTCCGCCGAGATCTCACTCACCGATGTGAGCCACTACTTCGACAGCGACCCCACCAAGCTGATCCAGGGGCTGCGCGACGACGGCAAGGCGCCGGCGAGCTACATCGCCGACACCACCACCGCCAACGCCCAGGTGCGATCCCTGAGCGAAACCATCCGCCTCGACTCCCGCACCAAGCTGCTCAACCCCAAGTGGTACGAGGGCATGCTCAACAGCGGCTACGAGGGGGTGCGTGAGGTGGCCAAGCGGCTCAACTTCACCCTGGGCTGGAGCGCCACCAGCGGCGCCGTTGACAACTTCGTGTACGAGGAGGCCAACGACACCTTCATCAACGACCCGGAAATGCGCAAGCGGCTGATGGAGCTCAACCCCCACAGCTTCCGCCGCATCGTGGGCACCCTGCTGGAGGTGAATGGCCGCGGTTACTGGGAAACCTCCGACGAGAACATCCAGCAACTGCAGGAGATCTACCAGGAGATCGAAGACCGCATCGAAGGGGTCAGCGAGGGCTGAACGCGTCCCCAGGGGTGAACGGTCCACGCCACCCAGTGGGGGCAAAGCTGCCCCCTAGGATCCCGCCCCAATGCCCGTCCACCATTCCTGATGAAGCTGAATCTGGGCTGTGGCCCCCGTCGACTCGAGGGTTGGGTCAACGTCGACACGGTCGCCGGATTCAACCCTGATCGGGTGATGGATCTGGATCAGACCCCCTGGGATCTACCCGACGGAGCAGCCGAGGAGGTGCTCCTGAACCACGTGCTCGAGCATCTCGGTGCGAGTACCGCGAGCTTTTTGGGGGTGATGAGCGAGCTCTATCGGGTGTGTTGCGATGGCGCGCTGATCCGGATCAACGTGCCCCATCCCCTGCATGAGCACTACCGAACCGATCCCAGCCATGTGCGGCCGGTGACGCCCCAAACCCTCTCGATGTTCTCCCAAGCCGAATGCGACCAGGCGGCGGCGGTGGCTTCACCGATGACCCCCTGGGCTCACATCCTCGGGGTGGATTTCGAACTGGCGTCGGTGCAGTACGTGCCGGATGCACACACCGAGACCCTGCTGCGGGAGCGAGGGGCCCTGCGCCAGGACGACCGTGCTGAAGACTTCGCCGAGATCTTCGCCAACCTGATTGCCGAGATCCGCATGGAACTGCGGGTGCGCAAGCCAGCCAAGCGAGCCGAGAGTCAACCTGCCTAGCGGTTCAGGTCGGCACACGCCAGATCGCGTCTGCCATCCGGACGGCCTGCACCATGGGTCGCCCGTCGTGCACGCGCACCACATCCACACCGGCGGCGGCGCAGTGGGCGACCACCGCGGCGGTGCCCCAGATGCGGGCACGGGGCCTGGGCTCATCCAACACCGCACCGATGAAGCGCTTGCGGGAGGGGCCCACCAGCAGCGGAACCCCCTCCGCACGCAGCTGCGGCAGCCCGCGCAGCAGCTCAAGATTCTGCGGATGGGTCTTGGCGAACCCCAAGCCCGGGTCCCAAATCAACTGCGTCTCCTGCACCCCCGCCGCCAGAGCCCGCTCGCTGGCGTGCCGCAATTCCTGCAGCACGCCTTGGACCACGCCGGCGTCGCCGTAATCCACCAGAGCATCCATGGTCTGGCTATCGCCGCGGGAATGCATCAGCACCAGCGGGCAGCCCACCTGGGCCACCAGGGGCAGCAGCGCCGGATCCCGGCTCCCACCGCTGACATCGTTGATCCAATCAGCCCCCGCCGCCAGGGCCGCCTCCGCCACGGCGGCATGGAACGTATCCACCGAGAGGATCACACCCGGCAGGGCCGAACGAATCGCATTCAGCGCCGGCAGGAGCCGCTCCAGCTCCCCCTCCACGCCAATGGAGACGGCCCCAGGGCGGGTGCTCTGGGCCCCCAGGTCGAGCAGCTCCACCCCCTCGGACACCAGGCGCCTGGCCTGGGCGAGGGCGCGGTCGAGGCGGTCAAAGCGGCCGCCATCGCTGAAGGAATCGGGGGTGAGATTGATCACCCCCATCACGTGGGTGCGCTGACCCCAGCGCAGTGCCATCAGGCCGCCACGGGGACCTGGTAATTGGCGATGCGGGCGAAGCCCTCGGGATCCAGGGAGGCGCCGCCCACCAGCACGCCGTCGATGTCGCTCTGGGACATGAGCTGATCGATGTTGGCGGGGTTCACCGAACCGCCGTACTGGATCACCACCTCGGGATACCCCACCCACTGGCGGATCAGCCCGCAGATGCGGTTCGCTTCCGCCGCTTCGCAGGTTTTGCCGGTGCCGATGGCCCAGATCGGCTCATAGGCCACGATCAGCCGCGCGGGATCGAGACCATCGACCCCCTGCTCCACCTGACGGCGGATCACCCGTTCGGCCTCACCGGCCTCACGCTGGGAATCGCTTTCCCCCACGCACAGGATGGGGACGATGCCGTGCTTCTGGGCGCTGCGGGCCCGCAGGTTGATCTGCTCGTCGGTCTCGCTGTAGTACTTACGCGGTTCGCTGTGGCCCACGATCGCGTGGGTCACGCCGTGCTCCATCAACATCGGGGCCGAGATCATGCCGGTGAAGGCCCCCTTCTCCTGCCAATGGATGTTCTGGGCCGACAGGTGAATGCCGGTGCCCGCGAGGGCGGCGCTAGTGGTGGGGATGGCGATAAACGGAGGCGCCAGCACCACGGTGCGGTCGGCCGGCAGGTGGGCCACCAGGGGCTTGAAGGCGTCAGCAAAGGCCTGCGCTTCGGCGCAGGTCATGTGCATCTTCCAGTTGCCTGCGATGACGGCCTTGCGCACAGCGTCCAGGGGTTAATCAGCCCCTAAACCTAAAGGCTGTCGGTCACGACCACGGTTTGGCCCGCCACCTCGACGCGGTCGCCGGGCTTGAGTTTGCGGCCGCGACGGGTTTCCTGGAAGCCATTCACGCGCACCTCTCCCCCCTGGATCCGCAGCTTGGCCTCACCGCCGGTGCCCACCAACGCTTGCCATTTGAGGAACTGATCCAGGCGGATCGGCCCGTCGCCAACGGGTGCGGCCAAAAAAGCGCTGATAGCTTGCCCCGATGCTCGCACCCTCCACGGCCGGCTTCCGGCGCCTGTTGCCACTGCTGAAGCCCTACCGCACGGCCCTGCTGGCCGGTGGGCTGTGCATGCTCGTCTTTGTGGGCTGCTGGCCGCTGCTGGCCTGGCTGGCGGGGCAGTTGATCCCGGCCATCGGCGCCGGTGATTTTAGCCGCGTGCTGCAGGTGATCAGCCTGGCCCTGGCGGTATTCATGCTGCAGAAGGTGGCCCAGTTCGGCCAGGACACCCTGCTGGCGGGTCCCGCCCTGCGGGTGAGCCAGGAGCTGCGCCGCGGGCTGTTCGCCCGGCTGCAGCGGCTGGATTTCGGGGTGCTGGAGAAGCTCTCCGCGGGCGATCTCACCTATCGCCTCACCGAGGACGCCGACCGGGTGGGGGAGGTGATCTACGGAACGATTCAGGACACCACCCCCTCGGCCCTGCAGCTGGTGGTGGTGTTCGGCTACATGGTCTGGCTGGACTGGAAGCTGTCCGTGGGCACATTGCTGCTGGCACCGCTGGTGGCGGTGCTCGTGGGCCTGTTCGGCGCCAAGGTGATGGGGGCCGCCGAGAAGAGCCAGAAGCAGGTGAGCGAGTTGGCCGCCTTGCTGGGGGAGGCCATCGCCGGGCTGCCCCTGGTGCGCGCCTTCGCCGCCGAACCCTGGCTGCAGCAACGCTTCGAAACCGAAATCGACCTGCACCGCCGCGCCCGCTACCGCACCCAGCAGCTGCTGGCCCTGCAATACCCCGTGGTGGGTTTCCTCGAGGCAGCTGGCATCCTGGCGGTGCTGTTGATGGGGGCGGCCCGCATCCAGAGCGGCGACCTCACCGGCCAGGGGTTCAGCAGCTACGTGGCGGCGCTGCTGATGCTGATTGACCCCATCAGCCATCTCACCACCAACTTCAACGAATTCCAGCAGGGTCAGGCCTCGCTCAAGCGCCTGCGCCAGATCGAACGGGAGGCGGTGGAGCCGCCGGATCGCCCCCATGCCCAGGCCCTGGGCCCCGTGGCCGGGGAGCTGGCCCTGGAGCAGGTGAACTTCGGCTACGACGCCGGACAACCGGTGCTGCGCCAACTGAGCCTGCAGGTGAAACCCGGCCAGGTGGTGGCCCTGGTGGGCCCCTCCGGCGCCGGCAAAAGCACCCTGTTTTCGCTGCTGCTGCGCTTCAACACCGCCCAGAGCGGTCGCGTGCTCCTGGATGGCCGCGACCTGTCGGACCTGCGGGCCAGCGAACTGCGCAAGGCCATCGCGCTGGTGCCCCAGCAGAGTGCCGTGTTCTCCGGCACGGTGGCGGAGGCGATTGCCTTCGGCCGGCCCGCCAGCCTGGAACAGATCCAGGCGGCGGCAAGGCTGGCCAATGCCGATGGGTTCATCGAAGCCCTGCCCGACGGGTACCAGGCCCGGGTGGAGGAGCGCGGCAGCAACTTCTCCGGCGGCCAACTGCAGCGGCTGGCCATCGCCCGGGCGGTGCTGGGGGACCCGGCGGTGCTGCTGCTGGATGAGGCCACGAGCGCCCTGGATGCCGAATCGGAGCAGGCGGTGCAGCGGGGGCTGGATCAGGCCATGGCGGGCCGCACCGTTCTGGTGATTGCCCACCGTCTCTCCACCGTGCAGGAAGCAGATTCGATCGTGGTGCTGGAACACGGGCAGATCGTGGATCAGGGCAACCACGACCAGCTGATCAGCCGCCCGGGCCGCTACCGCGACCTGTGCGAGCGCCAGCTCATCCGCGGAGCCTGAACGCCCCATAACCTGGGCCCACGACCCAACGGCCATGAGCGAGGTGCCCATCCCCCCGCAATGGGAATACCGGGTGATCCACATCAATGTGGACAACCGCACCCCTCCCCAGCCGCCGGACCCTCAGGTGGCCAGCCAGAAGCTGGGGGGCACCCTCAGTCCGGAGTTCATCAGCCGCGAATTTCCCCAGCAATACGGCCCGGAGCAGCGGGCTCAGTCGGCCCCGAAGCACCCGGCGGAGCAACTGCAGCACTTCCTCAACCTGCTGGGCAAAGAGGGCTGGGAGATGACCACCACCGCCCAGGTGGGGCAGCTGCTGATGTTCTTCTTCAAGCGGCTCCTGCCCGTGGATGCCACACCGGCGGCGCCGACGCTGGAGCCAACAGTGGAGCCGGCAGAAGTCCCGCCCCAAAGCCCGTAGGCTGACGGCGACAGGACTCCGATGCCGTGACCGACTCCGCCGCCCAGCAGCCCCCCGTGCTGACCTTCGAGGGCAAGCGCTACGACCTCAACGCCCTGCCCGACGACCTCAAGGAGCTGGTGCGCGGCATGCAGGTGGCCGACGCCCAGCTGCGCATGCACGAAGACACCCTCAAGGTGCTGGCGGTGGGCCGTCAGTCGATGGCAATGCAGCTCAATGAGCGGCTCAAGGAGATCACCCCCCTGCCGGACTGAGCCGGCCTCAGACCGGCAGCCCCTTCTCGTTGAAGATCCCCTCGAACAGCACCGAGCTCAGGTAGCGCTCGCCCGAATCCGGCAGCACCACCACGATCGTCTTGCCCGCCTGCTCCGGCTCGCGGGCCAGCCGCAGGGCCGCCACCGCCGCTGCGCCGCAGCTGATCCCCGCCAGGATCCCCTCCTCGCGGGCCAGGCGCCGCGCCATGGCCACCGCCTCCTCATCGCTCACCTGCTCCACCCGGTCCACCATCGCCAGGTCGAGGTTGCCGGGCACAAAGCCGGCGCCAATGCCCTGGATCTTGTGGGGCCCGGGCTGCACCGCCTGGCCGCTGCGGGTCTGGCTGATCACCGGGCTGTTGGTGGGCTCCACCGCCACGCTCAGCAGCGGCTTGCCCAGGGTGCTCTTGATGTAGCGGCTCACGCCGGTGATGGTGCCGCCGGTGCCCACGCCCCCCACGAACACATCCACCTGGCCGTCGGTGTCCTCCCAGATCTCCGGGCCCGTGGTGTCGTGGTGGATCTGGGGGTTGGCCGGGTTCACGAACTGCTGCAGCAGCACGTACCGCTCCGGGTCGCTGGCGGCGATCTCCTTGGCGCGGTTCACGGCGCCGGTCATGCCCAGGCGGCCCTCGGTGAGCTCCAGGTGTGCGCCGAAAGCCGTGAGCAGTTTGCGCCGCTCCAGGCTCATGGTTTCCGGCATGGTGAGGGTGAGCCGGATGCCCTTGCTCGCCGCCACAAACGCCAGGGCGATGCCGGTGTTGCCGCTGGTGGGCTCGATCAGTTCCTTGCCGGGCCCCAGCAATCCATCGCGCTCGGCGGCCGCCACCATCGCGGCGCCGATGCGGCACTTCACCGAATAGGCGGGGTTGCGGCCCTCGATCTTGGCCAGCACCCGGGCGCCACAGCCCTCACTGACGCGATGGAGCTGCACCAGCGGTGTGCGCCCGATCGTGAGGCTGTTGTCGCTGTAGATCGCGGCCATGGAACAGGGGGAACACATCGGTGCCTGCGGGCAGGCTAAGAACCCAGACGGCAACTGGGCCAAACCCTTCTAACCTGTCATGCATTGACGATCCAACTGCGTGAATCCCACCACCCTGCGCCGCATCACCGCCGTGCTGTTGCTGTTAGCGGCGGCGGCCTCGGTGGCCCTGCCGTTCCTCTCCGCCACGGCCCTCACCCTCAGCTTCGGGGTGATCGCCGCGGTGGCCGGGGTGAGCCAACTGCTGCGCCTCGGCCAGGCCGAGGGCACCAAGGGCAAGGTGTTCCGCGTCCTCTCCGGCCTCTTCTATCTGGCGGCGGGGCTGTGGGTGGTGGCCGATCCCCTGGACAGCGAAGTGAGCCTCACCCTGTTCGTGGGTCTGATGCTGCTGTTTGAAGGCGTGATGGAACTGGCTGCCGCGGCCGCCAGCCAAGCGGAAGCTCGCGGGCTGGTGCTCGTGGATGGCCTAGTGACCGCTCTGCTCGGAGGGATGTTGGTGGCGGAATGGCCCAGCGACAGCCTCTGGGCCGTGGGAACGCTGTTCGGGATCTCCCTGTTCTTTAGTGGGATCCGCCTGCTGGGGGATCCAGAGGCACCCAGCGCTAGTTGAGTTTCACCACGTCCACCGGCTGGCCATAGACCTCGGCGATGTCTTTGGCGGCGGAGACGGCCCGCTCATGGGTGTGAAAAGCCCAGGCCTGGGAAGGGTCACTCACCCGCTGGATGCGCTGATCCCCCTCAGCGATCGCCAGGTAACGGGGCTCCCCCTGGTCCCGCAGGGCATAACGCTCGGGTTGGGCCCCTTCGCCGCAGCTGTGGGGATCGATCCAGGGGCGCCAGAAGTGGAGGCTCATCTCAGCAGCGTCTCAGGCTTAATTCCGCTGTAGCCACGAACGCCACGGTTGGGAAGCAGGATTCACAAGGGCGAAGGCAACGTCATGAACCGGTTCATCGTGGTGGGGGCCGGCCCAGCCGGACTCAGCCTGGCCCTACAGCTGGCCCGTGCCGGCCAGGCGGTGACGTTGATCGAGGCGGCCGAAGGCCACCAGTTCAGCCGGGCGTTCCGTGGCGATGCCCTCATGCCCTGCGGACTGGAGGCCCTGGCCCGCATGGGCCTGTGGCCACTGCTGGAGGCCTTGCCCCACCGCCCCCTGGAGGGCTGGAGCGTGTGGGTGGAGCGGCGGCGACTGTTTGCCGTGCCCGAACCGATGGGATCCCTGCAGCCCTGCCGGCTGGTGCCCCAGGCGGACCTGCTGGAAGCCCTGCTGCAGGAGGCGATCCGCCATCCCAGCCTGTGCTGGATGCCGTCGACACGGGTTCGCGGTTTAGCGCGAGAGGACCATCCCCATGGCCTGGGGCGCGTGCGGGGGGTCGATCTGGGGGATGGCCGCACCCTGGAGGCCGACCTGGTGGTGGCCTGTGATGGTCGGCAATCGCAACTCCGCCAGCGGGCGGGGCTGCCCATGACGTGCAGCGGCCAGGGGCTGGAGCTGCTCTGGTTCACGCTGCCGGCGACCGCGGGCATCGGCCCGGAGCAACCGGATCCTGCCGTGCCCGGCTTCATGACCCTCCTGGCGGGCGGGGCGATCGGCAGCGCCTGCCGCGGCGCCCGCGGTGAACTGCAGCTGGCCTGGCTGCTGCACCAGGGGGACACCAGCCTGCGGCGGAGCCACACGGAATGGGCTGAACGGTTGGCCCAGCTGGCACCGGAGCCCCTCGCCCAGCGGCTGCGGCAGGGGACCGATCAGCTCAGCGAGCCGATGCGGGTGAGCGTGCAGGTGGGGCTGGCCCCGCGCTGGTGCTGCCCCGGGCTGCTGTTGCTGGGGGATGCGGCCCACCCGATGAGCCCGGTGCGGGCCCAGGGCATCAACATGGCCCTGCGGGACAGCCTGGTGGCGGCAGGGGAGCTCTTGGCGGCCTCGGGGCCAGCCGAGCTGGATGCCGCCGCCGGGCGGGTGCAGCGGAAACGGTTGCCGGAGATCCAGCGCATGCAGGCGCTGCAGAGCGCAGAGGCCCGGCAGGGGGCCCTGTTGGGCCGCACCGCCCTGCTGCGGTCAGCGGCAGCAGGGATGGCACCCCTGGCGGGACCGCTGGCGCAGGCGCTTTGGACGCGGCGGCAGCGGCCCCTGCGGGAGGGGCTGGCTGGCGCGATCTAGCGCACGAACAGCATCTCCTGGTAGGTGGGGAGCGGCCAGGCGGCGTCATCCACCAGGGTTTCGAGGGTGTCGGCAGCGGCCCGCAGCTCACCCATCAGGCCCATCAGGGTGTCGGCGCAGTGGCGCATGTGAGCATCAGCGCCGTGGGGGGCGGAGCCCAGGGCCGCTTCGAGGGCCGCGGCCCGATCCAGCAGCTGCTGGTTGAGGCCAGCGATCTGCTGGGCCAGCGCCTTGGAGGGGGTCAGGCCGATCGACTCCTGCTCCTGAATCGAAGCGGCCAGCTCCGCCAAGTAGGCGCTGACGGCCGGGTAGAGCGACGTGCGGGCCAACCGCACCGCCAGCCGTGCTTCCACTTCGATCGCCAGGCAGTACTGCTCGGCGTACACCTCGAAACGGCTCTCCAGCTCCACCGGGCTCAGCACGTTGTGGCGGGAGAACAGCTCGCGGATGGCATCGCGCTGGAGCACCGGCAGGGCATCGGCACTGGTGCGCAGGTTTTCCAAACCCCGCTCCTTCACCGCCAGCTCGTGCCAGGCGCTGGAGTAGCCGTCGCCGCCAAAGATCACGGCGCCATGGTCGCAGGTGATCTGCTGCAGCACCGCGAAGCTGGCGGCGCTGAGACTCTCGCCCTTGGCCAGGCGGGCCTCCAGCTGGTCGGCAATCCAGGCGAGCGAATCCGCCAGGATCGTGTTGAGGGCCACCAGCGGACCGGCCACCGACTGGCCGGAGCCCACGGCGCGGAACTCGAAGCGGTTGCCGGTGAAGGCGAACGGCGAGGTGCGGTTGCGGTCGCCGGCATCCTTGGGGAACTCCGGCAGGCTGTCGACGCCGAGCTGCATCACGCCACCGCTGGCGGAGCTCTTCAGCTCGCCGGCCTTGATCTGATTGAAGACGTCCTCGAGCTGGCTGCCGAGGTACACCGAGATGATGGCCGGTGGGGCCTCATTGGCACCGAGGCGATGGTCGTTGCTGGCGGTGGCGATCACCGCCCGCAACAGCGGGCCGTACTGGTGCACACCGCGGATCACAGCGCCGCAGAACAGCAGGAACTGCAGGTTCTCGTGGGGGGTCTTGCCGGGGTCGAGCAGGTTGCCCTGGGTGCTGTTGCCGATCGACCAGTTGACGTGTTTACCGCTGCCGTTGACGCCGGCGAAGGGCTTCTCGTGCAGCAGGCAGGTGAGCCCGTGTCGCTTGGCGGTGGCCTTCAGCACCGTCATGATCAGCTGCTGGTGATCGGTGGCCACGTTGGCGGCCTCGTACACCGGCGCAATCTCGAACTGACCCGGGGCCACTTCGTTGTGGCGGGTCTTGGCGGGCACCCCCAGGCGGTAGAGCTGGTCTTCGACGTCCTGCATGAACACCTGCACCCGCTCGGGGATGGCGCCGAAGTAGTGGTCGTCGAATTGCTGGCCCTTGGCCGGCGGCGCACCGAACAGGCTGCGGCCGGCCAGCTGCAGGTCGGGGCGCAGCGCCATGAAGGCGTTGTCCACCAGGAAGTACTCCTGCTCAGCGCCGCAGCTGGAGCTGATGCGGGCCACCTCGGTTTCCCCCAGCAACCGCAGCAGCCGCTGGGCCTGGGCGTTCACCGCGGCATTGGAGCGCAGCAGCGGCGTTTTCTTATCGAGGGCCTCGCCGGTCCAGCTCACGAACACGGTGGGGATGCAGAGCGTCACCCCGTTGGGGGTGCGCATCAACCAGGCGGGGCTGGTGACATCCCAGGCGGTGTAGCCGCGGGCCTCAAAGGTGGAGCGCAGGCCACCGTTGGGGAAGGAGGAGCCGTCGGGCTCACCCTGCACCAACAGCTTGCCGGTGAACTCGGTGATCGCCCGGCCATCGGACTTGGGCACGATGAAGCCGTCGTGCTTCTCAGCCGTGAGGTTGGTGAGCGGATAGAAGACGTGGGCGTAGTAGAGGGCGCCGCGGCTGCTGGCCCAATCCTTCATGGCATTGGCCACGGTGTCGGCCACGGCGGGGTCGAGCTTGCCGCCCTCGCGGATGGTCTTCTGGATCGACTTGAACACGCTGCGGGGCAGCGCCTCCTTCATCGTGTCGAGGCTGAAGACATCGCTGGCCCAACTCTCCGCAAGGGGGGTGGGAGCAGCCACAGCCACGGGCTTGCGCCGCTGAATGGTCTGCAGGGCGGCGAAACGCTCGGCGCTGGGCATGGTGCTTTGTATCACTGCAAACCATGCAAGACGCCGACGGGGCACCCTTCGGCATCAGGCAATACTTTTTAGGGATCTGACCCAAGGGGATCAGATCGCCAGCAAGGCCTGCTCCGCCCCGCCAGCGGCTCAGCTGCCGGGGTAACGCAGCGTGCGCCAATTGCCGCTGGTGGTGCTCACCTCCACGCCGATGGCCATCGGCTCGATGCGGCCGCTGACGCTCGACACATTGGTGCCCCACCACGCGAGGGCATCGGACCAAGCTGCTTCCAGGGATTCGTAGAGATCGTCGAGCACCGGATGCGGAGCGCCGCGATGGTCCACCAGGCGGTATTGAGCCATGGCTGGAATAAGGAGTGGGGCCATGGTTCAACCGAGCCCGGAGCCTTGTCTGTCGCAGACGCTGCTGTTTAGGGGCGAGGCAGGCTCCAGCGCAGCAACAGCAGCAGCTGCAGCACCCACAAGCCGCCGAGGCCCGCAGCCGTCGCGGCACGATCAGCCGGCACCAGCACCAGCCCCAATAGCGCCGCCCCATTGGCCAGCAGGCCCGCCCACGCCAGGGGACGATCCACGCCAGGGGAGCGATGCATTCAGGCGGTAAGCGAGCGCCACCCAGTGAAGCCAGCGTGGCGCAGGGTGCGCCAGTCGCCGCTGGGGGTGCTCATCTCCAGCCCCACCTGCAGGGCCAACTGACGCTCCTGTTCATGCGGGTCGGCATGGGGATCCAGCAGCCCCTGCTGGCACAGCCACTCCAAGGCAGCGTCCAAGGCCTGCTCCCGGCTCTCGAAGGGTTCATCCAGCACCGGATGGGGGAGGCCGCGGGCATCGGTGAGCCGGTAGAGGCGCCCGGCCGCGGGGAAACCGGAGTGGAGCACGGGCACGCAGCCAACGCACCCAGCCTGATCAAGGCGGCTGGCGGAGCCGGTGCTCCAGGCAACAGGGGCTGGTGATCCCTGGGCTCAGACCAGGGCAAACAGCAACAGGTCGGCCCCATCGGCGGTGGCCCGGGGGGCCTCCAGCGGTGCGGACCCGGTGAGCCCCAGCCCATCGCCCCGCTGCAGGGGCCAAGGGGCCTGCAGCGCTCCATCGATCAGCTGCAACCACAGGGCCCCAGCAGGAGGCAGATCCTCGGGCCAGGGAAGGCTCTGATCAGGTTCGAGCACCCCCCGCCAGAGCCGAACCGGCCGATGGATGGCCATGGCGCCCTCGCGCCGCTGGGGATCGAGCAGCGGGGTCCATTGGCCGGGCCGGGCCGGGAACGGGCGCTGCTCATAGTCGGGGGCGATCCCGAGGGAGGCCGGCTCGATCCAGATCTGCAGCAGCCGGCAAGGTTGATCACCGCCGTTGATCTCGCTGTGCACCACGCCGGTACCGGCGCTCATGCGCTGCACCTCACCGGCCCGCAACACCTCGGCGTGGCCCATGGAATCGCGGTGGTGCAGCTCCCCCTCCACCATCACCGTGATGATCTCCATGTCGCGATGGGGATGCATGCCGAAGCCCCGGCCGGCGGCGATGCGGTCGTCGTTGATCACCCGCAGCGGTCCAAAGCCCATCCAGGCCGGGTCGTGGTGGCCCGCAAACGAAAAGCTGTGCCAACTGTCGAGCCAGTCGAGCTGGCTGTGGAAACGCTCAGCCGCAGGGCGATGCAACGGTGTATCGCGCGCAGGGGTTGCCATCGGAGCCCGCATCACTCAGGTCGGGAGGGGGTGCAGGTGCCAAAGGCGACGGATCAGGTCGTTGATGCTGTCGTCCTTGGCGGGTTGGTGGGCGTTGCTCACCAACTGACGACCCACCACATGGGCCCCCAGGTGCGCCAACTGCAACCTGAGGGCCACCAGCACGGTGTGGCCTCCCCCACCCGAATGGGTGGCGATGGCCACGGGGCGCCCGTTGAAGAGGGCGCGGAAGTCGTCGCCCTGCACCGACAGCCAGGCGATGGCACTGGTGAGCACCGGCGGAATCGAGCCGTTGTATTCCGGGGCACAGATCACCCAGCGCGCCGCCGCGGCGAGCTGCCCCTGCAGGGCCGGCACCCCAGGCGGGGTGCCGGCCGTCTGGGCCAGGGGTGTGAACAGCGGCAGATCCAGAGCCACCAGATCCACCACCCTTGACTCCAGGCCCTGGGCGGCGGCCGCCGCTGCGAAACGCTGGGCGAGCTGGAGGTTGGCGCCATTGCTGGCGGCGATCACCAGCAGATCCAGCGGTGCCGTCGCGGTTCCTTCAGACGTGCCCATGGTCAATGGCTCACCCCGGGGATGAACTTGCGCTCATGGTCAGCCCCCTTGAGCATGCGGTTCCAGTACACCCAGGGGAGCACGGCGGTTTTCATCACCCACATGCTCCAACGCTCCTGGGTGGGGTCCAGGGGGAAGGAGGGCACCGGCTGCTGCTCGTAGTTGAACTCCGCCATGATCGTTTTGCCGTAGCCGGTGATCAGCGGACAGCAGCTGTAGCCGTCGTAGGAGCCCATGCCCGTAGCGCCATCGAGCTGGGCCAGCAGGTTGCCTACCAGCACTGGTGCCTGGCCGCGCACGGCGGCGGCGGTCTTGGAGTTGGGCATGCCGCTCACATCGCCGATGGCGAACACGTTGGCGAAGCGCACGTGCTGCAGCGAGTGCTTGTCCACCTCCACAAAACCACTGGCGGCCGCCAGGGGGCTCTGGGCCACCACATCGGGGGCAGCCATGGGCGGGGTGACGTGCAGCAGGGCGTAGGGGATCACCTCCTCACGGACCTCCTCCCCCTCCTTGCGCACCTGGAACACCGCCTCCTTGGTGGCGGCACGCACCTCGGTGAGCACGTGGTTGTAACGGGCATCGATCCCCTTGCGGGCCACCACCTCCCGCAGCGGCGCGGCGTAGGTGGGCACCCCGAAGATGCCGGGAGTGGCCGTGGCATAGATCACTGTGCTCTGGGCGGCCACGGCGGGGTCGCGCTGGATGGCGTCGTCAGCCAGATAAGCGATCTTCTGGGGAGCGCCAGGGCACTTGATCGGCATCGGCGGGCAGGTGAACACCGCATTGCCCCCCTGGAAGTGCTGGATGCACTCCCAGGTGTAGGCAGCGAAATCCTTGGAGTAATTGCTGCACACACCGCCCTGGCCAAGGGCCTCGGGCAGCCCCTTGATCGCCTCCCAGCACAGCTTCATGCCGGTGGCCACCACCAGGACGTCGTAGCTGAGGGTCTGGCCACCGCTCGTGGTGACACTGTTGTTGGCGGGATCGAAGCCGGCGACCCCTTCACGGATCCAGGTGACTCCTGGGGGAATCAGGGACGCCTCATTGCGGCGGGTCTGCTCCAGGGTGAACAGACCGCCGCCCACCAGGGTCCAGCCCGGTTGGTAGTAGTGGTCGGTGGCGGGCTCGAGGATGGCCACATCCAGAGCCGAGCGGAAACGCTTCAGCCGTGCCGCCACGGTGATTCCGGCGGCGCCGCCGCCCACGATCAAAACCTGGTGATGGCCCATGGCCGGCTGGTGTAGTCACTCAACTCCAGATCTAACCAGATGGCAGCCGGCCGGCCACGACCCGCAGGGAAGGGAGCGCCCCAGGCGACAACGCAATGCTGCTTATCCGTACTCATACCGACTACGGCTTAAGGCGCTACACTGCGGCCCACCGCACCCCTGAACCGACAGCCTTGAGCCCCATGGACCTCTCCAAACCCAGCACCCAAGCCAACCTCGAAGCCGCTTTCGGCGGCGAGAGCATGGCCAACCGCAAATATCTGTTTTTTGCGGAGGTGGCCAAGCAACTGGGCCATAGCGAGCTGGCCAAGTTGTTCCGCGACACCGCCAACCAGGAAACCGAGCACGCCTTCGCCCACTTCCGGCTGCTGCATCCGGAGCTGGTGGTGGACAACCCCGCCAGCCTCAGCGACAGCCAGAAACAGCAGGTGCTGGCCCGCTGCCTGGAGCTGGCGATCGAAGGCGAAACCTACGAGTACACCACCATGTATCCGGAGTTTGCGGCCCAGGCCCGGCTCGATCGCGACAGCGGCGCCGAGGCTGAATTCACCGAACAGATCAGCGAATCCCACGAGCATGCCGGCGTGTTCCGCACCGCCGCCACCAACTTCGGTTTGCTGGAGCCGGTGGAGCACCACCACGCCGACCGCTACAGCGTCGCCCTGGAGGCCCTGCAGGGGCTGGGCCACCTCGGCGAAGCGCCTCCCGTGGCCGGTCTGTGGATCTGCAAGGTGTGCGGCGTGATCTACAACCCGGCCGTGGGGGATCCGGATTCGGGCCTCGCCGCCGGCACCGCCTTCGAGGCCATCCCCGACGACTGGAGCTGCCCGATCTGCGGCACCCGCAAGGCCAACTTCATGCCCTACCGGCCGGCGGAACTGCAGGCGGCTTGAGAGCCCCTACGGATCCGAGACAAACCCGTGAGAACGGCGATACTGCGGTTGCTGTGTTGAGGCGCGCCCATGGCACGACGGTCCGCGCTCCCCGCCATGCTGATCCTGCTGGGGAGCCTGAGCGGGGGTTGCCAGCTCCTGCCCAGCCAGCCAGCCCCCCCGGAAGCTCCACTGCCCCGGCGGGTGGCCGCGCTGGGGCGCATCGAACCGCTGGAAGGGATCAGCAAGGTATCCGTGCCCAGCAGCCTCAGCAACGACCGGGTGCGCACGATCCTGGTGAAGGAAGGGGAGCAGGTGCAGCAGGGTCAGCCCCTGGCCATTCTCGAAAGCATCGACACACTCCAGGCGGCCGTTCAGAAATCACAGGCTGGGATCGCCGTGGCGGAGCGCAAGCTCACCTCCCAGGACAATGTGATTCGCCGTTACCGGGCGCAGCTCACCCAAGCGAAGGCCGAGGTTCGGCGCGCCAAGGAGTTGTATGAGGCTGGCGCCACCACCGCCAACCGCTATGAGTCCAAGCAGGCCGAAGCCGAGGGCAGTGAAGCCCAGCTGCAGGAGGAGCTGGCCGACCGGCAAACGCTCCAGGCTGAGCTGAGCGAAAGCCGGGCCACCCTCGCCAAAGACCAAGCGGAGCTCTCGAAAGCCACGATTCGGGCCCCCTATCGCGGCACGATCTTCAAGCTCATCGCCCGGCCGGGCGACAAGGTAGGCGAAGGGGGCCTACTCGAAATGGGTGACAGCAGCCGCATGGGTGTGGTGGCCGAGGTCTACCAATCCGACCTGCCCAACATCCGCCTGAACCAGGCGGTGACGATCAGCGCCGATGGATTCCCCGGTCAAACGGTTCGCGGTCGCGTCAGTGAAATCTCCCGCCAGGTGAGCCGTCAAAGCATCACCAGCGGCGAGTCAGGAGACAATGTCGATCGGCGGGTTGTGGAGGTGAAGATCGCCCTGCCTCCCGACGCCATCGCCAAGGCCAGCCGCGTCAACTACCTGCAGGTGAATGTGGTGTTTGACCCCCTCAGCGCCGAGCAGCGCCAACAGCGGCCGGGGCAACCATGAGCTGGACCTCGCGAACGCCCGTGGCGTGGCTGCAACTCAGCCACAAACCGATGCGCCTGCTGGCCGCGATCGCCGGGGTGGGTTTTGCCAACGTGCTGGTGTTCTTCCAGATGGGCCTGTCGGGGGCCCTCTACGACAGCCAGAAACGGCCGATCCAGGAGATCAATGGGCAGCTGGTGATGGTTCCGCGCCGGTATTCCAATTTGGGCGAACCGCTGAACATGCCAAGGGCGCAACTGGTGCGGGCCCTCGGTGTGGACGGTGTGCAGGCGGTGACGCCCCTCTACATCGGCAACGTTGATTGGATCAACCAGGACACCCGACAGAAGAAACAGGCCCTGCTGTTCGGCGTCAGCCTGGACAATCCGGCGCTGAAGCTGCCCGTGCTCCAGACACAGCGCAGTGCGCTGCAGCGCCCCAACAGCCTTCTGTTCGACAGCGCGTCCAAGAAGGGGGCCGGGCCAGTCGCGCAAACCCTGGCGGCCGGACAGCCCTATGACACGGAGATCCGCGGCCAGCGCGCGCAGGTGGTGGGCCTGTTTCAGCTGGGGCTCACCTTTGCCGCCGACATCAATCTGATCACCTCCAGCACCAACTTCCAGACCTACCTGCCTGAGCAGAACAATGACGACATCCAGCTGGGGGTGATCCAGCTGAAGCCCGGCGTCAGTGCCAGCCGGGTGAAGCAAACCCTGGAAACCTTCCTCGAGCCCTCCGTGCAAGTGCTCACGATTCAGCAACTCCTGGATCGCGAGGTGGCGCACTGGCAGCGCAACACCTCCTTCGGGTTGATCTTCAACCTCGGCGTTCTGGTAGGGCTCGCCGTTGGAGCGATCATCGTCTACCAGATTCTCTATTCCGATGTGGGGGATCACCTCGGGGAATACGCCACCATGAAGGCCATGGGCTATGGCGACCGTTTTGTGGTGGCGATCATTGTTCAAGAATCGGTGATCCTGGCCTCCCTCGCCTTCTTCCCCAGCGTGCTGATGGCGATGGGGCTCTACCAGATCTTGGTGCGTTCCACGGGCCTGCTGGTCACCATGAGCATCAGCCGCGCCGTTGTGGTCTTTGGTCTCACGTTGGTGATTTGCGGCGCATCGGGCTGGCTGGCCACGGGCAAGCTGCGCCGCCTGGATCCCGCCGAGGTGTTCTGAGTGGAGGCCACCACCCCGGTTCAAATCTCAGGGCTGAATCACTGGTTTGACGAAGCCGGTGAGCGCAAACAGGTGCTGCGCGACATCCAGCTCGAGGTGAAGGCTGGCGAAATCGTGATCCTGACCGGTCCATCCGGATCCGGCAAAACAACCCTGTTGACCATGGTGGGGGGCCTGCGGGCAGCCCAGGACGGCAGCCTTCGCCTGTTCGGGGAGGAGCTTCGCGGTGCACCCAAGCAGCAACTGACGCGGTTGCGCCGGCAGGTGGGATTCATCTTCCAGGCCCACAACCTGATGCCGTACCTGAGCGCCCTGCAGAACGTGCGCCTAGGCCTGGAGGTGAGCTCAACCTGGCGAGGCCAGGGACGGCGAGCCATGGATGAGCGCTGCCGGGAAGGGCTGGAACAGGTGGGTCTCGGCCATCGCCTCCATTTCATGCCCGCCAAGCTCTCGGGCGGCCAAAAGCAACGGGTGGCGATTGCACGGGCCCTGGCCTCCAGCCCATCGCTGTTGCTGGCCGACGAGCCAACCGCCGCCCTGGATAAGGAGTCCGGACGCGATGTGGTGGCCCTGTTTCGAGACCTGGCGGACCGGCGCGGCGCCGCGATCGTGATGGTGACCCACGACAACAAAGTGCTGGACATCGCTGATCGGATCGTGCACCTGCAGGCGGGCGCCCTGGCCAACAGCGAGATGAAGACGCGTTAACACATCAGCAGTGGCGCACACCCCTCCTAATGTTCGTTTCAGCACATGCTTGAGCTTGCATGAGCCAGTACCCCTCCGCCGCCCCGGGGCCCGACCACCGGGCTGTGAACTCCGCCTCGAGCACCAGCCTCAAATGGGGCAGCGATGGCGAGCTGTCAGCCGTGGATCTGGCACGCATTTTGGAGCGCCTCTCCGATGGCAGCCAGGCCACCGCGCCGCTGACCGAATGCAACCTGCAGGGGCCCAGCGATTCACCGCACCCCGGCTGAGCCGCCCAGCGCAGATGTGTTCTGGAACACAGGCTTGCCCCACGAGAATTTGGGCATGAGTCAGGTTCGTTCGCCCGCGCAGCCCGCCCGCCTGCTGGTGGTGGAGGACGACGACACGATCCGCGAGACCGTGTGTGAAGCCATGGAAATGGAGGGCTTCACCGTGACGGCCGCCACCAATGGCCAGAGCGCCTGGGATCTGCTGAACCGCCACCATTACGACCTGGTGGTGCTCGACCTGATGCTGCCGGGGATCAACGGGCTCGATCTCTGCCGGCAGCTGCGCCAGGGCAACGACGGCCCGTTGGTGTTGGTGGTCAGTGCCCGCGACACGGAAACCGACCGGGTACTGGGCCTGGAGGTGGGGGCCGACGATTACCTGATTAAGCCCTTTGGCATGAGGGAGCTGGTGGCCCGCTGCAGGGCCCTGTTGCGCCGCCAGGGCCATGGGGCCGCAGCCGCCGGCAACCTGGAGCAGGGCGACCTGAGCCTCTACCCGGGGGAGTGCCGCGTCACCCGCGGCGGGCTGGAACTCAAGCTCTCCCCCAAGGAATACAAGCTGCTGGAGCTCTTCATGCAGAACCCCCGCCGGGTGTTCAGCCGGGAACAGCTGATCGAGCAGGTGTGGGGGATCGACTACATCGGCGACAGCAAAACCGTGGATGTGCACATCCGCTGGCTGCGCGAAAAGATTGAAGACGACCCCTCCGCACCCAACAAGCTGGTGACGGTGCGGGGCTTCGGCTACCGCTTCGGCTGAGCCCCCCCGTGCCCCTCAACCTCAGCCACAGTCTCCCCCTGCTCACGGCCGCCGCAGGCTTGGCGATGGGGTGGCACTGGCGGGGCCGCCGGCCGCCACGGCCGCGGACGGCGCCCTCCCCTCGCCCGGGCCCCAGCGATCAACAGTTGCGGGAGTGGATCGATGCGGTGCCCCAGGGCTGGCTGGCCATCGCCCCCGATGACACCATCGCCAGCGCCAACCCCCGGGCCGAAAGCCTGCTGGGCTGCGATCTGGGTGCTGGCCTGACGGGCCTGGCCCTCGCCAACCTTGAGCCCGGAGATGAGGTCATGCACCTGATCGAGCTCAGCCGCCAGAAGGGCATCAGCCAGCGGGGTCGGTGGGGAACGGGGCCCTGCCAGCTCGATCTACGGGTACTGCCGGGGCGATACGGCTGGGTGGGACTGCTGCTGCAGGACGCCAACCTGCTGGATACGCAATTGCAGGCCCAGGAGCGCTGGGTGAGCGATGTGGCCCATGAGCTCAAAACGCCCCTAACCGCCTTGATGCTGGTGGGAGACAGCCTCGCCAGCGGCGCCGAGGGGCGCCAGGCGGTGCTGGTGGAGCGGCTGCAGCGGGAACTATTGCGGCTGCAGGTGCTGGTGAGTGATCTGCTGGACCTCACCCGGCTCGACAATGCCGCCCCCGGCGACGCCGACAGCTCCGGAGCGGCCCTCGACCCGCGGGATGTGCTCGGCAGCGTCTGGGCCACCCTTGAACCGCTGGCCCAGAAGCGTGATGTGGGCTTGGTGGTGAGCCCAGGGCGCGACCAGGCGCGGCTGGCGCTGGTGGATCCCGGCCGCCTGCACCAGGCCCTGCTCAACCTGCTGGAGAACGCCCTGCACTACAGCCCCGATGGCACGGCCATCGATGTGACCCTGGAGCAGCGGGATCGCTGGTGCCTGATCACCGTGCGCGACCACGGCCCCGGCCTCAGCGAGGCCGACCTGGAGCGGATGTTTCAGCGGTTCTACAGGGGCGATCCATCCCGGGCCCGCAGCCGCCGCAGCGGCAGCGGCCTGGGGCTGGCGATCGTGAAACAGATTGCCCTGGCTGAAGGCGGCCTGATCAGGGCCTCCAACCATCCGGAGGGGGGCGCCGTGCTGGAGCTGCTGCTGCCAACGCCCACCTGAGACCAGATCGCGTTCAGCGCTGGGGCAGGTGGGCCACCACCAGCTGGCGCTGATCATCGAGGTGCAGCCAGCCCTCATCCCGCAGCATGCCCAGCACCCGGGTCACGGTGACGCGGGTGGTGCTCAGGGCACTGGCGATGTCCTGGTGGGTGAGGCGGAGGTTGAGACGCAGCCCCTGCTCACAGGGCTGGCCGTACTCCTCTGCCAGCAGCTCGAGGAAGCCGCGCACCCGATCTTCGATGCGGCGCAGGCCCAACAGGGCGATCAACGCCTCCGACTGACGCATGCGGCTGGTCATGGCCTTCACCAGGGTCATGGCCAGATGGGGGGTCGCCTCCACCTCATCCATCGAGAGACACAGCAAATCGCTGTCACACAGGGCGGTGGCTTCGTAGAGGTCGAGGTTGGTGAAGGGCTCACCGAAGGGCTCATTCGGGCCCGCGAGGGCCAGCAGCAGGTCTTCCCCCTGCTCGTTGATGCAGCCCAGCTTCACCATGCCGCGAGCCACCAGCCAGATGTGGTTGCGCAGCAGCGGCACCTTGCTGCCGGCACTCAAGTTCACCAGTCCACGGCGCTGGAAGGTGTCCTCCAGGGCGCTGCGAAGACCCTGAGAGCGATTGGGCGTGAACACCATGGTCCGCTGTGCGGTGGGGTTCGCCGGACTGTATGGAGCATCACTGCCTCCACAACCAAGCCTGGGTAGATGCCCGGTTAAGGGTTGGTTAGCCCCTGCGGAGCAGGCGCTAACAACGGCAAACGCTGGAGCGCAGCACGCCCCGCAGGGCTCAACAGGGTGTCGGCCTCACTGCGCCAGCGCAACCAGGCCTGGTCGCGGGCTTCCGCCAACAGGCTGCACAGGCAGGGGGCAATCCGGTCGGGAGACTCATGGAACTGCTGCTGCAAGGCCTGGTCGAGGAGCTGCAGATCATTGAGGTCCCCAAGGTGATGCTGCATGGCCCGCAGGCGCTCCAGCCAGGGGGCCATGGGCTCGGGGCGCAGGGGCTCCAGGTTGGTGAGGCCATAGCGGCAGCGTTTCAGGCGCTTGCGCAGTTGATGCAGCTGCTGTTGCCCTTGGGGGGCATAGGGCTGATCCACCTGCCAGCCGGGCTCCAGCAGCAGATCGTTGAGGGCGGTCTGGCAGAACTCTCCCCACCAGGCCCGCATGGGTTGGTGGCCCAGGGGGCTGAGTTGTGGCTGGCGCAACCACCCCTGAAGCTGGGCCAGCACCTTGAGATAACGGCGACCCTTCAAGGCCTCCTCCACCGCCTCAAAGGCAAGCTTGCGCTCACGGCGCAGTTGCTTGAGCAGCTTGCGCAGCACCGCCGCCTCCTTCTCCGGCAGGAGGGGGCCAAAGTCATGCTCAAGCCGGTGCTGCAACACATCCAGGTCGCGCCGGCAACCCAAATGGCGCCCCACCTTGGCGAGGCGATCCGGGGCAGCGGGATCCGGCACGCTGAGCGCCGGGGCGAATTGCTGCAGGGTGACCCGCAGCTGACGGCAGGCCACCCGCATCTGATGCAGGGGTTCGCGCTGCTGGTCGGCGAGCACATCCGCCTGCAATGCCACCAAACTGCGCAACCGCGCCTGAATCAGCGCAGCCGCATAGGCACCGATCGAACCCTCCAGGGGCGGCTTCGGCGCCAACAGCTCCGATCCTGCGGACAGTGCGGTCAGATCCGAGGCCGGCGTCACAGGGGTCGAACCGTCGCAATGGATACTTTCGGCCAGCCCGGCGCCGAAAAAGTTAAGGCAAGGTTATCCCGTTACAGGGGCCGGCAGGCTGCTAACTTCTGCCGCAATGGCAACACACTGTGAAGCTCACATCAGTCGACATTAAGAACAGGATAAATCCGCACATTGAGTCCGACGCACCATTCGCTGGCCCCTCCCCAGATCCTTCCGAACATTTGATTTGCCTCTCCTCCAAGGAGGCACTGATGTTGTTTCAGTTGCTGCAGGCGGCCATGCTTCACCCGCCGATGCGGGAGGGTCTACTGGGTCAGTCGGAGTACAGCCTGTTTCATCGCCAGCTCAGCGGCGCCCTCGGTTCCGCCCTGGGGGGCCGGCCCCAGGCCCGCTCCATCCCGGCAAAGGGCAACGGCGCCTGAGGGCCGCCAGCACCACAACCGGATCGTTCAAAAGAACAGCTGGGACAAGCGTTCTCCGGGTGCTTTGAGGTCGTCCTGCCAGCGTTCAGCCAAGCCCTGGCCAGGAGGCGCCTGCTCCCCCTGCGCCAAAGCGATGAGCCAGTCGCGGAAACGCTCGAGATCTTGAATTTCAGCCCAGGTTCCGGAACCTGCGTCCATCGGAGCGACGTTGATCTTCACCCAAACTAAGAACGGGCTGCTCACTGGATTGGTAGAGAAGCTTGAGATCAATGGCACGCACAATGCCGAACCAAACAGCCTGAATCGCCAGGCAGGAAGCCACCGGCGCAATCCATGGGCGAAGCGAAGCCACGGTAAGCGTTGAATCAGGCAGTCACCCTCACCGAAAGCCAGTCCACAGGGTTGTCATCGTCAACACCATGTAGATGTCGGCGAACAAACGTGGTCACTCCGCAACGCACTACCTAGCGTCGGTGTCCTGGGGTGCGTCACATGCAGAGCCTGCCTCAGCTGAGGCCCACCCCGGGATGCCTGGACTCCCGCCGGCTGGAGGACAGACCCGGGCAGATGCCCACGAGTCTCTACCTGGCGGACGGACGCGCCAACACCACCTTCTCGGCGGTGATGCTGGGGGTGCAGGCCAGCGTGCTGCATCGCCAGCTCAGCCTGGAGCAGCTGCTCACCCTGATCCGAGGGGGATCCCCCCTCTGGATTCGCGTCAGCGGATTCGGGCAGCCCCACCGCATCGCCACGGTGCTCGAGGCCTGTGGGGTGCCCGAGGTGTTCACCCCATTGGTGCTCGACACCCCGCAGGCGACGCGGCTGGATTCCCTGGGGGAGGTGATCGCCCTGGTGCTGCATCGGCTGCGCTTCGCGGTTGATCCGATGAATCTGGTGAGTGATCAGGTGAGCATGGTGCTCACCCGGCGGGTGCTGATTTCAATCGAGGAGGCCCCAACCCAGGAGCCCTTTCCTTCACTGACCGATTGGCTGCTGCAGAAAAGCCCGGCTGCCAGCGCTGAGGATCTCGACGATCTCTTGCATTACCTGGTGGACCATCTGCTCGATGGCATCTTTCCGATGCTGGAGCAGATGGCCAGCCGGCTCGATGATTTGGAAGAGGTGGCCCTGCGGGATCCCAAGCCCAGGGTGCTCAACCGCGCCTACCAGCTGCGGACCAATCTGCGCCGGATTCGGCAGCAGCTCTGGCCGCTGCGCCATCAGATCCTGCTGTTCTTGCGCCAAAACCAGCCGGTGATGGGCCCCGATGGCTTGCTGGGCTTCCAGGAGATGGCCCAAAACGTGGAACAGATCTTCGAGAGCTGCGAAATCCTGCGTCACCAATGCGATGCGGTCACCGAAGCCCACATGGCCAGCAGCGGCAACCGCATGAATCAGATCATGAAAACGCTCACGATCGTGTCCACGATCTTCGCTCCCCTCACCTTCATCGCCGGCATCTACGGCATGAACTTCAGCAACATGCCGGAGCTGGATTGGCGCTACGGCTACATCGCCGCCTTGCTGCTGATGGGGGCCATTGCCACCATCCAAACGGGGATGCTCTGGCGCCGCGGCTGGTTTGAGGACTGGACCGGCAGTCGACGCTAGGCCTCGGGTTCGTTCCGTTGGGAGCGGCGCAGCCGTTGCTCCAGGGACGCCAGCAACTCCACCGCAAACATCGGCGATTCCTGCACCGCGAACAGGAATTCCTCGCGGTTCATCTCCAACACGTCGCAGGCCGTCAATGCCTGTGCTGTGGCATGGCGCCGGTGATCGGGCATCACCAGGGCCCCCACGCCGAACACCTGGCCCTCTTCAAAGCACTCCTGGCCGCCCCCCTCCCACGTGAGTTGAATGGTGCCGGAGAGGATGCAAAAGATGCTGTCGCCGGGAACGCCGGCTTCATAGAGGGTCTGCAGCGGCTGCAGACGGCGCACGGCGATGCTGCTCGCCAGGGCCTGGATCGTGTGCAGGGCCGAGATGTCCATCGTGAACCAACCGATGGGGTCATGCTGACTCGCTTCGATGAAGGGACGGTGAAGGACACGGTTGTCCAGGACGCCTACGGTTGATGCCATGGAGCCAGGCCCCTTGCCTGCCGATCCGAGCCATGGCGCTCCGAATGGTGCGGACGCCCTGCTGATTTGCGGCCTCGGCGCCCTGGGACAGGCGTGCCTGGAGCGCCTGTTGGGGTTCGCCGTTCCGCTCACCGGGGTGGATCTGCATCAACCGGTTTGGCGCAGTCCGGAACTGGAGCGAGCCTTTCAGGATCGGCTGATCCTGGGAGACATGCGCCAGGCGGCGGTGTTGCAACGGGCTGGGGTGGAGCACTGTCGGGCGGTGCTGCTGCTCAGTCAAGACAGCCAGGTGAATCTGGAGGCCGCCCTGCAGGTGCGGCTGCTCAACCCGGATGCCGAATTGGTGGTGCGGGCCAGCGGCCAGGAACAGAGCCTGGGGCACCTGCTGGAGCAACGGCTCCCCCGGCTCGCCGTGGTGAACCCGCTGATGCTCACGGCCGCGGCCCTGGCGGCGGCTCTCCACCCCGACGTATCGATCACGCAGCTCACCGCAGGCGCCGGTGATGCCACGGGGGAATCAACGGTGGTGCTGCTGAGCGGCGAGGCCGGCTCGCCATCGGGCCCCAGCCGCGG